>Ga0268263_1000515_pt1 | contig 57784 bp, 54 predicted proteins | sample Biomet5_FD_190358 | JGI IMG/M metagenome (GOLD analysis project Ga0268263, IMG submission 190358) | Microbial communities from bioreactor (seeded with sewage sludge) at LBNL, California, USA - Biofuel metagenome 5 (SPAdes) (version 4) | ecosystem: Engineered > Bioreactor > Anaerobic >... | reverse complement strand
ACATCTCTTTGATGATCGATATGAGCTTCCCTTTGATTGCCTCGTATGGTGTTCCCATCCGGCGCGCCTCCTGAAAAGTGTTTTTTCAAGAGGCTCCGCCGCATTTTTTGCCCGTTTTGTCAACCCTTCCCTGCGTTAAATTCCGCATAAAAAAAGAGCAGGCGTACCTTTTTAAATACTCTGCTCTTTCCTCGTCCTGTTATCTTAATGACATTGCCCTTCGCGGGGGAGGGTTTTTCTATTTTCCGGCAAAGCATTTTGTGGGTGTTGACATATTACCAACTCTGTAATAGTATATAAGTTGTCATACCCATGAAAGGAGAGGATCCCATGAAAAAGACGCTGTTTGCGCTGATCGCGCTGATCGTCGCGCTGATGATTCCGGCGGCCGCGCTCGCCGAACCCAAGACGAACATCACGTTCGCCGACGTGGGCTGGGATTCGGTCCGCTTCCACAACGCGGTGGCGGGCACGATCGCGGAGGCCGTGTTCGGCTGCACCTGGGAGGAGGTCTCCGGTTCCACGCCGATCACCTCCGAGGCGCTCCAATCGGGCGACATCGACGTGCACATGGAGATGTGGACCGACAACCTGGCCACCTATCCGGACGACATCCAAGCGGGCCGGATGCAGGAATTGGGCGTCAACTTCGACGACAACGCCCAGGGGCTGTACGTGCCCCGCTACGTGATCGAGGGCGACCCCGCCCGCGGCATCAAAGCGGTGGCGCCCGATCTCAAGACCGTCGAGGACCTGAAGAAATACGCCTCCATCTTCCCCGACCCGGAGGACCCCGGCAAGGGCCGGATCTTCGGCGGACTCCCCGGCTGGGCGGTGACCACGATTCTGGAGAAGAAGGTTCAATACTACGGCCTCGACCAGATGTACAACTACGTGCTGCCGGGCAGCGACGCGGCGATGAGCGCGGCCTTCGTGTCCGCCTGGGACAAGGGAATTCCGATCGTGACCTACTACTGGGAGCCGACGTGGCTGTTGGGCCAGTACGACTGCGTGCTGCTCCAGGACGCGCCTTATGACAAGGACGGCTATCTGGACGGCAAAACCGCCTTCCCCTCCACGCGGGTGACGATCTGCGTGTCCAACCAATTCAAGGAATCCAACCCGGAGTTCTGCGCGTTCCTCTCGAAGTACCACACCACCTCGGCGCTGGTCGGCGAGGCGCTGGCCCACATGCAGAAGACCGGGGACGACTATATTGCCACCGCCAAATGGTTCCTGAAGCAGCACCCGGAGTTGATCGGGCAGTGGCTGGACGCGGATCAGGCGGCGAAGCTGAACGCGGTATTGTAAATTCATTCGGACGCGGGATGTGAGGTGAAGGAATTGGGCGACTGGTTCGCTTTCCCGTTTGTATTCAAGCCCAACGTGGCCGCCATCGACAAGGCGACGCGCGGCTTCGCGGCGAGCGCTTCCTGGTTCTTCGAGGACATCATAGGCCAGGGGCTGATCCATCTGGTCAATTCCATCCAGTGGGGCCTCGCCCACACCCCGTGGTTTCTGCTGGTGGCGCTGGTGTTCGTATTGGGATGGAAGGCCCGGGGGAAGCTCTCCAGCGGCGTGCTGTACGCGGTGATGCTGTGCCTGGTGGGCGTCGTGGGGCTGTGGACGGCGATGCTGCAGACGCTGGCGATCGTGCTGGCCAGCGTGCTGATCGCGCTGGCGCTGGGCTTTCCGGTGGGCATCCTGCTCTCGGCCTCCGACCGGGCGACGAGGATCATGCGGCCGATACTCGACACGATGCAGACGATGCCGGTATTCGTCTACCTGATCCCGGCGCTGCTGTTCTTCGGCATGGGCTCGGCCTCGGCGGTGATCGCCACGGTGATCTACGCGATCGTGCCGGTGATCCGGCTGACCAGCCTTGGCATCCGGCAGGTGGACGAGGGCGTGGTGGAGGCCTCCCGCGCATTCGGCGCGACGAGGCTGCAGACGCTCGTCAAGGTGCAGATTCCGCAGGCGATGCCCACCATCATGGCGGGCGTCAACCAGACGCTGATGATGGCGATGGCGATGGTGGTCACCTGCTCGATGATCGGCGCCCGGGGACTTGGCAGCGAAGTGCTGATCGCCGTCAACCGCACCGAGATCGGGCGCGGGCTGGTGTCCGGCCTGTCGGTGGTGGTGGTGGCGATCCTGATGGACCGGCTGACGCAAGGCTGGTTCGGCGAAAAGGAGAAGCCGAAGGGGCCGGAGGGGGACCGGAATGGCTGAGCAAAGCGAATGGATCATCGAACTCAAAAACGTGTCCAAGCTGTACGGCGCCAATCGCCAGGAGGCCGCTCGCATGATGCGGGAGGGGTCCGACAAGCAGGAAGTCTACAAAAAGACCGGCGCCACCGTCGCGCTGTGGGACGTGAACCTGAAGATCCGCAAGGGCGAGATCTTCGTGGTGATCGGCCTGTCCGGCTCGGGCAAGTCCACCGTGGTCCGGTGCATGAACCGGCTCCACCGGCCCACCGGCGGCCAGGTGCTGTTCGAGGGCGAGGACATCATGAAATTCGGCAACCGGGAGCTGCTCGAACTGCGCCGGAGGAAGATGTCGATGGTGTTCCAGTCGTTTGGCCTGATGAGCCACCGGGACGTGATCGGCAACGTGGCCTACGGCCTGGAGGTGCGCGGCATGCCCCGCGCCCAGCGGGAGCAGGCGTCAAAGGAGATCATCGAGATGGTGGGCCTCTCCGGCCTGGAAAAGCAGAGCGTGGACAGCCTGTCGGGCGGCATGCGCCAGCGGGTGGGCATCGCGCGCGCGCTGGCCAGCGACCCGGAGGTGCTTTTGATGGACGAGCCGTTTTCGGCGCTGGACCCGCTGGTGCGCAGCGACATGCAGTTTGAACTCCTGCGCATTCAGCGGAAGCTGGGGAAGACGGTGGTATTCATCACCCACGACATCGACGAGGCGTTCAAGCTGGGCGACACCGTCGCCATCATGCGGGACGGCAAGGTGATCCAGGTGGACACGCCGGAGGGCATGAGCGCGAACCCCGCCGACGACTACGTGCACAGGTTCGTCGGCAGCGCCGACCGGTCGAAGGTCACGAGCCTTCGCAGCGTGATGATTACGCCGGTCAGCCTCGCCCGGCTCACCGACCGGCCCGCGCAGGCCATCGAGGCGATGCGCAAAAACGCGCTCTCCACCGTCTACGTGGTGGACCACGGCCTGCACCTCAAGGGTATCCTGTCCATCGCCGACGCGGTGCGCGCCCACAAGGAGGGCCTCGCGATCCCCCAGGTGATGAACCCGGAGGTGGAAACCTGCGCGCCGGAGGAGACCGTCCACCAGATCCTGCCCCGCGCCGCCCAGGCCCCCTATCCGCTGGCGGTGGTGGACGAGGCCGGGTGCCTTCTGGGCATCGTCACAAAGGCTTCGGTATTGGCCTCGCTGGCGCAAGAGTGACCATGTACTGAGGAAGAACTGCGCAGGAATCCATTGCATGAAGGCGTCCCGATCGAAGGGGCGCCTTCCCTTTTTGCCATTGATCCCGCCGGCGTCCTCGCGGCCGACAGCGGCGCGAGGCAGGCCGATCGGCACCCGTGCTTCGGGGGGAGTTCCGCCACATATTCATAGAAAAGTGTATAAGATCAGGGAAAAAAGAAATTTCTGTATTGACATTGCTTAAAGAATAAAGTAAACTTTTCTGTATTGAATCAACTTATCATTCAAATCGAAACCGGTTTAGATTGTGGGTAATCTCTAATATCGATAAAGCGGATGAACTCATCCTCTTTATAATTCGAAAAAGGAGTGACCTCCATGAAGAAAGTCCTTTCCCTGATCCTCGCCCTGGTGCTGGTGATGGGCCTCACCGCGACCGCGCTGGCCGACGGGGGCAAAATCGGCGTGGCAATGCCGACGCAGGACTTGCAGCGGTGGAACCAGGACGGCGCGAACATGAAGTCCCAGCTGGAAGCAGCCGGCTATGAAGTCGACCTCCAGTACGCCAAGAACGACGTGGCGCTGCAGGTCTCCCAGCTCGAGAACATGATCCTGGGCGGCTGCAAGGTGCTGGTCATCGCGTCCATCGACGGCAGCGCGCTGGGCACGGTGCTGGCCTCCGCCAAAGAAGAGGGCATCCCGGTGATCGCCTACGACCGGATGATCATGAAGTCGGACGCCGTCAGCTACTACGCGACGTTTGACAACTACAAGGTCGGCCAGATTCAGGGCAAGTTTATCGAGGACAAGCTGGGCCTGAAGGATGGCAAGGGCCCGTTCAACATCGAGCTGTTCGCGGGCTCGCCGGACGACAACAACGCGCTGTTCTTCTTCCAGGGCGCTTGGGACGTGCTCAAGCCCTACGTCGACAGCGGCAAGCTGGTTGTGCCCAGCGGCCAGACCGATTTCAAGACCATCGCGATCCTGGGCTGGGGTTCCAAGGACGCGCAGAACCGCATGGACAACCTCTTGACCGCCTACTATTCCGACGGCAAGCCGCTGGCGGCGGTACTCTCCCCCAACGACTCGCTGGCGCTGGGCATCGCGAACTCGCTGACCAACATCGGCTTTACCCCCTACCCGATCCTGACCGGCCAGGACTGCGACAAGGCCAACATGAAGAACATCCTGGCGGGCAAGCAGTCCATGTCGATCTTCAAGGATACCCGCACGCTGGCCTCCAAGGTTGTGGGCATGGTGGACGCGCTGATGAAGGGCACCCAGCCCGAAGTCAACGACACCAAGACCTATGACAATGGCGAAGGCAAGATCATCCCGTCCTATCTGTGCGACCCGGTGTTCGCCGACAAGGACAACTACAAGGAACTGCTGATTGACAGCGGCTACTATACCGAGGCGGACATCACCGGCTGATGACCCGAACCGGGCATTCAAGGCGGGGGACGGACGGCTGAAACCGTCCGTCCCCGTCTGGAATTGGGGGATTTTCATGGCAAACGTACTGCTCGAAATGCGCTCCATCACCAAGACGTTCCCCGGCGTCAAGGCGCTGGACAACGTCAACATTCAGGTGGAGGAGGGCGAGATCCACGCGCTGGTCGGCGAGAACGGCGCGGGAAAATCCACGCTGATGAACGTGCTCAGCGGCTTCTACCCCCACGGCACCTACACCGGCGATATCATCTACGGCGGCCAGGAGTGCCGCTTCAAGACCATCAAGGACTCCGAACACAAGGGCATCGTCATCATCCATCAGGAGCTGGCGCTGATCCCCTATCTGTCGATCGCGGAGAACATGTTCCTGGGCAACGAGCGCGCGCATCGCGGCATCGTGGACTGGGACGAGACCAACCTCAGGGCCTCCGAATACCTGAAGGTGGTGGGCCTTCACGAGAACCCCCGGACGCTGATCAAGGATATCGGCGTGGGCAAGCAGCAGCTGGTGGAGATCGCGAAGGCGCTGGCCAAGGACGTGCGCCTTTTGATCCTGGACGAGCCGACCTCCTCCCTGAACGAGTCGGACGTCAAAAAGCTTCTGGACCTTCTGATCTCCTTGAAGAAGGACAAGGGCGTCACCTCCATCCTGATCTCCCACAAGCTGAGCGAAATCGCCTACGTCGCCGACAAGATCACCATCCTCCGGGACGGCGCGACGATTGAGACGCTCGACAAGGCGACCGACGACATCACCGAGGAGCGCATCATCCGCGGCATGGTCGGGCGCGAACTGGTCGACCGCTTTCCCAAGCGCGTCTCAAACCCCGGCGGCGTGGCGCTGGAGATAGAACACTGGACGGTCTACCACCCGCTCTACACCGAGCGCAAGGTGGTGGGCGACGTTTCGATCAACGTGCGAAAGGGCGAAGTCGTGGGCATCGCGGGGCTGATCGGCGCGGGGCGCACGGAGCTGGCGATGAGCGTATTCGGCCGGTCCTACGGCACGAACATCTCCGGCACGGTGAAGAAGAACGGAAAGCCGCTGGAGCTGCGTTCGGTGTCGGACGCCATCAAAAACGGATTCGCCTACATCACCGAGGACCGCAAGGGCAACGGCCTGGTGCTGATCGACTCCGTCAAGCGGAACCTCACGCTGTCCCGGCTCGACTTCGTGTCGGACAGGGGCATCCTGGACAAGGATAAGGAATTGCGGGAGGCTGAGTCCTACCGTGAAAAGCTGAACATCAAGACGCCCTCGATCGAGCAGCAGGTGGGCAACCTGTCGGGCGGCAACCAGCAGAAGGTGCTGGTGGGCAAGTGGATGTTCGCCATGCCCGAAATCATGATTCTGGACGAGCCGACCCGCGGCATCGATGTGGGCGCCAAGTTTGAAATCTACCAAATCATCAACCAGATGGTGGCCGAGGGCAAGTCGATCCTGATGATCTCGTCGGAACTCCCCGAGATCCTGGGCATGTGCGATCGCATCTACGTGATGAACGAGGGCAGGCTGATCGCGGAAATGCCGCGCTCGGAGGCCTCTCAGGAGATCATCATGAACTGCATCCTGCAGGCCAGCAAGAGAGAGGTGAGCGCATGAGCAAACTGAAAAACGCGCTGGGCGGAAACCTGAAGCAGTATTCCATGCTGATCGCGCTGGTGGTCATCGTGCTCATGTTCCAGGCGATGACCGGCGGCATCCTGCTCAAGCCGATGAACGTGTCCAACCTGATCTTCCAGAACGCCTACGTGGTGATTCTGGCGGTGGGCATGCTGATCTGCATCCTGACCGGCGGCAACATCGACCTGTCGGTCGGCTCGGTGGTGGCGCTGGTGGGCGCCTGCGCGGGCACGTTCATCGTCACCTGGGGGATGAATGTGTACCTCTCGGTCGGGCTGTGCATGCTGGTGGGCCTTCTGATCGGCATGTGGCAGGGCTTCTGGATCGCTTACGTGCGCATCCCGGCGTTCATCGTGACGCTCGCCGGCCAACTGGTATTCCGCGGGCTGACGCTTTTGATCCTGGGCGGGCTGACCATCGCGCCGATGCCTCAGGAGTATCTGATGTACTCCACCGGCTTCGTGCCAAACTTTCTCTCCGCCTGGCTGGGCCTTCCGGACAAGCCCAACCTGACCTCGATCGCGGCGGGCGTATTGCTGGCCCTCGTCTACGTCGTCGCGCAGCTTCGCAGCCATTCGAACCGCAAGCGCAAGGGCTACCCTGTGGAGGGCCCGGTGGCGCTCGCCGTGAAGCTGGTCGTGATCAGCGCGGTGGTCATCTGGTTCTTCTCCGTCCTGTCCAAATACCACGGCATCCCGACGGTGCTGATTATCCTGGGCCTGATCCTGATCGGCTACAGCTACTTCACCTCCAACACCGTGATGGGGCGGCACATCTACGCCGTGGGCGGCAACGAGAAGGCCGCGATGCTGTCCGGCGTCAAGACCAACAAGATCCTGTTTCTGGCCTACGTCAACATGGCGCTGCTGGCGGCGGTCGCGGGCCTGGTGTTCGCGGCGCGGCTCAACAGCTCCTCGCCCCAGGCGGGCCAGAACTTCGAGCTGGACGCCATCGGCGCCTGCTTCATCGGCGGCGCCAGCGCTTATGGCGGCATCGGCACCGTGGGCGGCGCGCTGATCGGCGCGCTCATCATGGGCGTACTCAACAACGGCATGTCCATCATGGGCATCGACTCCAACATGCAGCTGGTGGTCAAGGGCCTGGTTCTATTGGGCGCCGTGGCCTTCGACGTGCTGTCCAAGAAGAACCTGAAGCTGCCCTTCTCCGGAAGGAAGGGAAAGAGGACTCCGGGCGCGGCCAGCGTGGCGCAATAATCGCTCCGCAACCAAAAGGGCTGTCTCGAGGCGCGAGACAGCCCTTTTTCGCGGACAACACCTCAGGCGTCCGCGCCGAAGATCTCGGTATAGGTGAGTTTGCCGGCGATCCGCTCCGACTTCATCAGGCTGAGGCGATGGGCGGTCATGGAGAAGGGTTCGAAGGCCAGGTCGGGCTGGGCGCGGAGCGACACCTCCCGCGCAATCGTGATGTGCGGGGAGAGGCGGTCCGGCCAGTCGCCGGACAGCCCGGCGCGCAGGAGGTCGCCGCGAACGCCCTGGTACAGCGCGCTCAGCGCCGGATTCGGCTGGACGCCCACCCAGTACAGGTCCCGGTGAAACGCGCCCACCCGATCGAACGCGAGCGGCACCGGCTGAACGAAGCGCGCGCCCATGCTCTCCCGGATGGCGGTCGTCTCCCCCATCTCCCCCAGGAACAGCAGCGTCAGGTGCAGGTTCTCCGGGTTCGTGAAGTTGCCCGCGGCGCACGCCATCAGCCTGCGCTGCACCGCCAGCAGCCTTTCGAGCGTCTCCCGGTCGAACCGGATCGCGATGAATAGCCTCACAGCCGCGCCTCCTCTCCCGTTCACAGCCGCACCTCGACCCGATCTCCTGCGGCAATCGATTCCGGGGTCACCGCGCAATCGATGGCGCACACGCCCACGCCCGCATCTTGGGCATCCCGCAGCGCCTGCCCGAACGCCGGGTGCGCGCGTTCATTGGGCGTGAAGTAGGAAACCCCCTTCATCTGGATCACGAACACGATGAACGCGCCGAAGCCCAACGCCCGGGCTTCCTTCAACTCCCTCAGGTGCTTCACGCCCCGCTCGGTGGGCGCGTCCGGGAACAGCGCCACGCCGTTTTCCTCCAGCGTCACGCCCTTGACCTCCACCAGCGCCTTCCGCCCATCCATCTCCAGCAGGAAGTCGAACCGGGAGTTCAAGAACCGAACCTCCGGCTGAACCCGGAAAATCCCAGGCAGGAAGCCGCCGCCCTCCGCCCACTCGCGGAACACCCGGTTTGGCGCCTGGCTGTCCACGTTGATCAGCCGATCGCCCTTCTTTACGGCGATCAGATCGTAATTTGTCTTTCGCGCGCCGGGTTTATGCCTTTGCAGCGCCACCGCCGCGCCCGGCACAAACAGCTCCCGGCAGCGGCCAGTGTTCTTCACGTGGCAAATCTCAGTCTCTCCGCCAATTTCGACCGCCGCCACGAACCGGTTGAGCCGCTCGATGAAAATGCCCTCGCAGATGTCCGGATAGACCATGCGCCCTCCTCGTTCCACGGATCAGTCTGCGCCGCGAGCGGCGTTCACCCGTTGGCGTCCTTGTTGACGGTCCGGCGCACCGAGCGGACCTAGGGCCGGAAGTACCGGGCCGAAACCTACGGCGAAGGGGTCGGCGCCCTCTCATTGTACCCCGCCCGCGCGGGAAGTCAAGCCTGCGAATCCGGTGTAAAATTTGAAATTTCAGGTTGACGCCGCAGTCGTCCCATGATATACTGCTTCTGATAAAGCAGAAGCGCTCGCTTCTCACCCGGCGGCATCGCCAGCCAGGTTGCATGAAACGGTTGTTTTGTGTGTGGGCGTACGCTTTTGCGTAAGCGCCCGCTTTTTTTCAATATTGATTTGGGAGGTGCATGGGTATCAACAACGATCTGATGATTAATGAGGAGATCCGCGACCGCGAGGTACGTTTGATCGATCAAAACGGCGAACAACTGGGCGTCATGCTGACCAGGCAGGCTCTGGAGCTCGCCGAGGAACGCCAGCTCGATCTGGTCAAGATTGCGCCGCAGGCCAAGCCTCCGGTATGCAAGCTGATGGATTATGGCAAGTACCGCTTCGAACAATCCAAGCGTGAACGTGAGATTCGCAAGAATCAAAAGGTCATCACCATCAAGGAGGTTCGCCTGTCCGCGACCATCGATGATCACGACATCGACGTCAAGTTCAAAAACGCGGTCAAGTTCCTCCAGGATGGCGACAAGGTCAAGGTAAACATCCGTTTCCGTGGCCGCCAGATAACCCATTCCGAAATCGGCCTCCAGGTCATGAGGCTCTTCGCCGAGCGGATCAAGGAGTACGCCATCATTGAGCGCCAGCCGCTGATCGAGGGCCGCAATATGATCATGATCCTTAACCCGCGCGAAAAGGAATAGAAGCGCGCTTACGTCCCGAAATGATGCACTGAACGAGAGGAGGAGTTCCCATGCCCAAGCAGAAGACCCACCGCGGCGCAGCAAAGCGCTTGAAGCTGACCAAGACCGGCAAGATCAAGCGCTGGCACGCGTTCAAAAGCCATATCTTGACCAAGAAGCCCACCAAGCGCACGCGCAACCTTCGCAAGGCAGCCCTGGTGTTCAGCGGCGAAGCCAAAGTCATGAAGAAACTGATTCCGTATAAGTAAGGAGGCGAATCAAAAATGGCAAGAGTAAAGAGGGCCGTCAATGCCCTGAAGAAACGTCGGAAAATGCTGAGGCTCGCCAAGGGCTATTTCGGCGCCCGTTCCAAGCAGTACCGCGCCGCCAGCGAGCAGGTTCGCCGCTCCTTGCGCTACGCGTTCGTCGGCCGCAAACTCAAGAAGCGCGACTTCCGCAAGCTCTGGATCGCCCGCATCAACGCCGGCGCCCGAGTCAACGGCCTGAGCTACTCCCGCATGATCAACGGCCTCAAGAAGAGCGGCGTCGTGGTCAACCGCAAGATCCTCTCCGATCTGGCGATTCACGACGCGGCGGGCTTCGCGAAGCTCTGCGAGACCGCGAAGGCGGGTTTGAACAAGTAAATCCGTTCCATAAACAGCAAGCTGTTGACAAACTTCGTCGTGCTTTCGATTCGTTCCCGGCGACCCGTGCGCCGGGAACGCGTTTCTTCCATCAGTGCGCACACTGGTGGAAGAAACAAACCCTTTGGTCAGTGCGCCGCCCGGAAATTCCTCAGAATTTTAGGCGCACGCAGTCCTTTTTCCTTTGCGTTGAAAAAACCCTCAGGGTTTTTCAACGCTCCGCGGCATCCGCTTCGGGCGGGTGCCTTTTTATTGGGACAACGCGCCATTGCGCCGCCGCGGGAAATGGCCTATAATAGAACTATCGCACGATGAACCGAGGGGGATTCTATGGCGGGTGGGCGCACAATCAAGCTCAACACGGACACCGGGTTTTTGAAACTGATCGCGATCATCACGATGGCCATCGACCACACCGGCGCGGCCATCCTGCCGCAGTACCCGGTGCTCCGGGTGATTGGGCGCATCGCGTTCCCGATCTTCTGCTACTGCCTGGCGGTGGGCTGCGTGTACACCCACGACATGCGCAAATACTTCCTGCGCATGCTGCTGCTGGCACTCGCGTCCCAGCCATTCTACGCGCTGGGGCTTAACCACACCACCCAGGCGATGAATGCCATCCAGTTTGGCGCCGACCCGATGAAGGGCGCCATCTCCTGGTACCTGATGAGCTGGAACCGGCCCAACATCCTGGTGACGCTGCTGGCCGGCATGCTGCTCATCTGGTGCTTCAAGGACAAAAAGTACGGCACGGCGGCGGTGGTCGCCGCGTTGATCTTATACTTCCAGGGGTACCTGGACTACGGCTGGCGCGGCGTGGCGCTGATGCTGCTGTTCTACGCGTTCCTGGAGTATCCGGGCGCGTCCTTCCTATGGGTTCTGGGCTTCATGCTGTGGTGGGGCATCACCTCCGGCGGCGGCTACCAGATCGGGCCGGTGCGCTTCAGCACGCAGACCTTCGCGGTGCTGGCGCTGCCGGTGATCTACCTGCCCACCAGAACCAACCTGAAGCTGCCCAAGTGGTTCTTCTACCTGTTCTACCCGGCGCATCTGGCCGCGCTCTACGCGGTGCAGCAACTGCTCGCCCACCAGGCGTTTTGATTTTGGCCGTTACGTGATATAATGTAGGAAAGAGGTGAGCGCGTTGTTCTTTTTCGCACCCTTCGTCTGGGTGATGGTCGTGCCGGCGCTGTTTTTGACGGTGGTGCTGATCCGCGCGCTTTTCTGGGTGCGCTCGCTGACCCGCCCCACCACCCGGCGGGAGCGCAGGCCGGACGAGCGGAATTTTATCGAGGGCGAGTTCGTGGACGAGGAGAATGCGGACAAGCGGCAGGATGAGGAAGGTTCGCCTCCGCCCCGCGATCCGCTTGATAAACAGCCTTAAAAATGGTATAATACTTTGCAAACGCCCAAAGACGGCAATTTCCCCCGAACGTTTTTGCGCGAGTGCATAGTATTTGTTCGTAATTGGAGGGTAATTGCATGTCGATTTGCGCGATTGTGGGCGTTAACTGGGGCGATGAGGGCAAGGGCCGCATGGTGGACTACCTGGCGGGCCGCTTTCAGGTCGTCGTCAGGTATCAGGGCGGCAACAACGCCGGCCATACGGTGATCAACGAATACGGCAAGACGGCGCTGAACCTCTTGCCGTCGGGCATCTTTCACAGGGAGACGGTGAACCTGCTGGGCGTGGGCACGGTCATCGACCCGAAGCATCTGAACGGCGAGATGGCGAAGCTCCGGGAGAAGGGCGTGGCCATCGCTCCGGAGAATTTGCGCATCTCCGAGCGCGCGATGATCGTGCTGCCGTTCCACCCGCTGCAGGACAAGCTGGAGGAGCAGCGGCTGGGCAAGGACAGCTACGGCTCCACGCAGCGCGGGATTTCCCCGATCTACGGCGACAAGTACATGAAAAAGGCCATCCAGATGGGCGACCTTCGCTATCCGGAGGTGCTGAAGCACCATCTGAAAAAGCTGATCGACTGGAAGAACGCGGTGTTCTCCCAGGCCTACAATCAGCCGCCGATCTCCTTTGACGAGACGATGGCGTGGCTGGACACTTATGGCACGCCGCTCCTCCCCTACATCTGCGACACCGGCAAGGTGCTGAGGGAGGCCCAGGCCGCGGGCAAGAACGTCCTGTTCGAGGCGCAGCTGGGCGCGCTCCGGGACATCGACTACGGCATCTACCCGTTCTCCTCGTCCTCGTCGCCGCTCGCGGCCTACGCGCCCATCGGCGGCGGCCTGCCGTCCATCAAGCTGGATCAGGTCGTCGGCGTGGTCAAGGCCTACTCCACCTGCGTGGGCGAAGGCCCGTTCGTGGGCGAGCTGTCCGGCGACGCCGCGGTGGGCCTCCGCGAGGCGGGCGGCGAATACGGCGCGGCCACCGGCCGGCCCCGGCGCGTCGCTTGGATGGACCTGGTGGCCACCCGCCACGGGGTTCAGCTGCAGGGCGCGACCTCCGTCGCGCTGACCAAGATGGACGTGCTCAGCTACCTGGACGAGATCCCGGTCTGCGTCGGCTACAAGCTGAACGGCGAAATCTCCGGGGAATTCCCCTACACGCCGGAGCTTGACGCGTGCGAGCCGGTGTACGAGGTGCTGCCCGGCTGGAAGCAGGACATCACCGCCGCCCGGGCGTTTTCCGACCTGCCCAAGGCCGCTCAGGATTACGTATTGTACCTGGAGAAGGGGCTGGGCTGCCCGATTGAGTACGTCTCGGTGGGCGCCGAGCGCGAACAGATCATCGTCCGCTGACCGGGAGGGAATCTCATGGAACACAAATCCGCCTACGAATCTCCGCTGGGCAGCCGCTACGCCAGCCGCGAAATGCTGTACCTGTTCTCGCCGGACAACAAGTTCATCACCTGGCGCAAGCTCTGGGTGGCGCTGGCCGAGGCCGAAAAGGAGCTGGGCCTGCCCATCACCGACGCGCAGATCGCCTCCCTCAAGGAGCATGTGAACGACATCGACTACGACGCCGCCCGCGCCTATGAGGAGCGGGTGCGCCATGACGTGATGGCCCACGTGCGCGCCTACGCCGATCAGTGCGACTGCAACGCCGGCGCGATCCTGCACCTGGGCGCCACCTCCTGCTACCTGACCGACAACACCGACGCGCTGATCCTCCGGGACGCGCTGAAACTGATCCGCGGGAAGCTCTTGGAGGCGCTGAGGCGGCTCAGGGCCTTCGCGCTCCAGTACAAGGACCTGCCGCAATTGGGCCTCACCCACCTGCAGCCGGCGCAGCCTGTGACGGTGGGCAAGCGCGCCTGCCTTTGGATGCAGGACTTTTTGATGGACGTGGAGGACCTGGACCACGCGCTGTCCACGGTGAAGCTCCTGGGCTCCAAGGGCACCACCGGCACCCAGGCCAGCTTCCTCGATCTATTCGACGGCAGCAGCGAAAAGGTGCTGGACCTCGAAAAGCGCATCGCGAAGAAGATGGGCCTCGAGGCGATCTACCCGGTCAGCGGCCAGACGTATCCCCGCAAGCTGGACAGCCGGGTTCTCTCCGTGCTCAGCGGCATCGCCCAGAGCGCCTACAAGTTCGCCCAGGACATCCGCCTGCTGCAGGCGTTCCACGAGTGCGAGGAGCCTTTCGGCGCGGAGCAGATCGGCTCCAGCGCGATGGCCTACAAGCGCAACCCGATGCGCTCCGAGCGCATCTGCTCGCTGAGCCGCCACGTGATGGCGCTGGAGGCCGATACCGCGATGACCGCCGCCACCCAGTGGTTTGAGCGCACGCTGGACGATTCCGCCAACCGCCGCCTGAGCCTGCCGGAGGCGTTCCTGGCCACCGATGCGGTGCTGGAGCTCACCTGCAACGTGGCTTCCGGCATCGTGGTCTACCCCAAGATCATCGAAAAGAACCTCCGGGAGAACATGCCCTTCATGGCCACCGAGAACATCCTGATGGAGGCGGTCAAGGCGGGCGGAGACCGGCAGGCACTGCACGAGCGCATCCGCGTGCACTCTCAGGAGGCCACAAAGCGCGTGCGCGTGGAGGGCCTTGACAACGATCTGCTGGAGCGCATCGCAAACGACCCCGCCTTCCATCTGGAAAAGGCGCACCTCGAGGCGCTGACGGACCCGAAGCAGTACACCGGTCGGGCCGCCGAACAGGTGGTGGAGTTCATCGAGGAATTGATCGACCCGCTGCTAAAAGGCGTGCCGGAGATCCCGGTGGGCGACGTGCGGGTGTAAATCAGACGCAACGAGTAGCGAACCGGGGCGGGCGCTTCGCTCGCCCCGGTTTTTACGCGCCGCAGCGCGGAGATAAACTTGACCCTGTCTGCGTATCATGGTAAAATAGTAAAACTTTGTGCAACGGGGGGATGCGGTTGGGAACGGCGGACATCCTGCTGATCGGCGTGGGGCTGTCGATGGACGCCTTCGCGGTGTCCATCTGCAAGGGCCTTGCGATGCGCAGGATCCACTGGGGGCACGCGGCCATCATCGCGCTGTTCTTCGGCGGCTTCCAGGCGCTGATGCCCTTCCTGGGCTGGGCGGCGGGGCTGGGCTTTCGGGGGCTGATCGAGGCCTACGACCACTGGATCGCCTTCGGCCTCCTTTCGTTCATCGGCGGCAAGTTCCTGTACGACGCGCTCAAGGCGGACGAGGCGTGCGAGGTCTGCGACAGCGCGCTGAATCTGAAAGAGCTCTTTATGCTGGCCGTCGCCACCTCCATCGACGCGCTGGCCGTGGGCGTCACGCTGGCGTTTCTCAAGGTCAACGTGGCCGAGGCCTGCACGCTGATCGGCGCAACCACCTTTCTGATCTCGTTCGGCGGCGTGGCGGTGGGCAATTTCTTCGGCGCGCGCTTTCAGAAAAAAGCGGAAATCGCGGGCGGCGTCATCCTGATCCTGATCGGCGTCAAGATTCTGCTGGAACACCTGGGCGTTCTATAGGGTGCAAAATCCGCAAGCGGCTTTTGCACCCGTGGGGAGTGGAACTGCGTGAGCCTGAAACCCTGCGGGATTTCCGGGCGGCTCACTGACTTAAGGGTTTGTTGCCTCCACCAGTTTGCGAACTGGTTATGGCAACCGTTCCCGGCGCGCGGGTCGCCGGGATCGATTTGAAAGGTACGTTGGGTACGGCAAATACTCGGCGCGTTGCAGCTTGACGAAGGCGCCGCGCCGTGATAGGATACCATTCAGAATACAACATGGAGGCGACTGCCATGCGCAAGATTCACTCGGTTTTAGACGAATCCTTCAGGAAGTACGGCGCGATCATTCCCGACGTGCCGTCCGAGGCCATCCGCGAGGCGGCGGCGAAGATCCCGGTGCCGGAAACGGGCGTCGCTTACCGGCGCTCGATCCCGGAACTGGAAGCCACGCCGGATTTCAAGGGCTTTCTGGCGGTCTGCGGCGGGCACAAGCCCATCCAGGCGGGGCTGTGCTGGGGCCACAACACACGGATGGACTGCATGGAGTACCACCGCGCCAGCGAGATCAACGTGGCGGTGACCGATTGCGTCCTGATGCTGGGCGACCGGCGCGACATCCGGGACAGCGCCTACGATTCCAGCCGGGTGGAACTGTTCTCCGTGCCCAAGGGCACCGCGATTGAGATTTACGCCACCACGCTGCACTACGCCCCCTGCCAGACGGCGGGCTCCGGCTTCTCGATGATCATCCTGCTGCCGGACGGCACCAACCAGGACCTGACGCCCGAGGCGCTGGCCGAGGCAAAGGCGTCCACCGGCGAACACCGCATGCTGTGGGCGGTGGACAAGTGGTTGATCGCCCACCCGGATACCAGCGAAGCCAAGGCGGGCGCGCTGGCTGGCATCCGGGGCGAGAACATCGACCTCGCCAAGGGTTAAAACAGAGCGAAGAACTGTCGCCTAAGGCAGCAAAAAAACGGGAGGATGCGTGAGCATTCTCCGTTTTTTTGTTATCTGCGCTGCGGGGCCATGATGTCGTCTGACAAAGTCAAAACCTGCTTCGAACATAAAACCCCCTCCATCGTGGGCAGGATTATGATCGACGCAGGCCAAAATAACCGAAAAAAGGAGCGTGGCCCCATGACCCAGGAAAAAAACGCGCGCATCAACGAGCTGACACGCCTTTCCCGCGAGCGGGCGCTGACAAAGGAAGAGGAGGAGGAGCGTAAAACTCTGCGCACGGCGCATATCGAGGGCTTCAAGGCGGGCGCCCGGCGGGCGCCCGACAATACCCTCGTCGAGTACCCCGACGGCACATGCATCACGCTGGAGGAATCGGCCAAGAACCCCGACAAGAGCGCCGACCCGAATGGTGCGGTTTGACCCCGCACAATAGCGCTGGCGGATTCTCCAGAAGGCGGGGGTGCGGATTTCCGATCATCACGACAGCCCCTGCATCCCTTCTATTTGACCTTGATGACCAGCTTTGCGACCTTCTTCGAGCCATCCAGGGTCTGGCAGTAGATGGTCGCCTTGCCCTTCGCCCGGGCCTGCACCACGCCGTTGGAATTGACGGCCGCCACATGGCCGTTGGAGGAGCGCCAGCGCACGGCGGGATTGGTGGCGTTGTCCGGCGCGCAGACCGCCTTCAGCGTCTGCTTCTTGCCGCGCTTCATCGCCGCTTCCCCGGCGATGGTGACGCCGGCCACCAGCACGGGCTTGACCGTCACTGCGACCGAGTCGGTCTTGCCGTTCTGCGTCTTGACGGTGATGGTGGCCTTTCCCGCCTTCTTGGGGGTGACCACACCGTCCGCGACCGACGCCACGCCGCCGCTGCTGCTGGACCAAGCGCAGGCGGCCTTCGCGTTTGAAGGCGTCACCGCCGCCGACAGCGTCAGCGTATCGCCCAGGTACAGCGTCCGGGCGCCCGACGGGCTGATCTCGACGCCGTTCGGCAGCACATCGCCATCCACCGTGGTGCCCTTCACCGGCTCCGCCATCAGCAGGTTGTAGACCTTGGTTCGCCGCGCCTTGGTGTGGGTGGCGTAGACCAGCGCCGCCTGGTACAGCGTCTTCAGCGTCACCTTGTCGCAGCCGCCGGAGATCTCCGCCGCCTTGACGGCGTATTTTTTGATCGCGCCGGAGCCCACTTGGTGCATGATGTCGCAGAAGTACGCCTGGGCGTTGGGGTCGGTGATGCCATAGCTCGCGGCCCGGGCCACGTAGGCGGCGACGTCGGTGTCCGCCTGTTCATTCTGCCTTTTTACGCCCGCGTCGGTCTTGAGCAGCGCCGCGACCGCCTTCTTCTCCGCGGAACTGAGCGCTTTGCCGCTCCACACGCTGGTCGTACCGGTGGAAATCTGGGCGTACATCGCGTCGCCCAGCAGCGTTGTCGCCGCCTCCGGGTCGTCCGCGGCGATCTTCTTGATTAAACTGACCGCCCGGCCGTTGTTCCATTGAAAGATGCCCACGCTGGGGCTGCCGTTGGTGTCGTTGGCCACGCTGCCGTAGTTGCCGTTCGTCTCCATCTTCATGATGATCTCGGCCGCGCGGTCCACCACCGCCGACGCCGAAGCGACCGCCGTCAGCGCCAGCAGCAGCGCCAGGCAGAGGGCTGTAACGCGCGTCATCCGGTTCATGGTCCTCTCCCCTTTGCTCATGTTTTTTAATATTTGTCATTATATCGTAATAATTTGCGGTTGTCAAGCGCCCGTTTTTCTGGGCGATCATAAAGAACATACCGCCGGCGGGTGCCGGCGGTATGTGGCGAAATCCTATGATTCTATGCGGAGCCCCCTCAGGGCTTTGCGGTGGGGCTGGGGCTTGGGGTGAGTGTAGGTTTGGGGGTAGGGCTGGGGGTCGTGCCGGGAGTAGGGCTGGGCGTCGCGCCAGGAGTCGTGCCGGGGGTCGCGCTGAGCGTCGCTCCCGGGGTCGCGCCGGGAGCAAGGCTGGGGGCCGGCGCGGGCGTGGGCGAGGGGGTCGGGCTGACCAGCGCCACGGTCAACTGGACGCTGTCGGTCAGGCCGTTTGAAGTCTTGGCGGTGATGGTGACGGTCCCGAGGCCCTTGGGGGTGATGATGCCGCCGTCCACCGCCGCAATCCCGGGATCGCTGGACGACCAGGTGATGCCCGCGACCGAGTCCACCGGGGAAAACACGGCGGTCAACAGCTTCAAATCCTGAATGCCGACGATTAGTTCGCCCGCCGGGCTGATCCTGATCGATTCGGGCGGTGTGCCCTCGTCCTTGGGCGGCGATTTGAGAAGCGAATCGTAGACCCGCTTGCGCCGCGTCTTGAACGCCGTGCTGATCTGCAGCGCCGCGTCGTACATCGATTTCAGCGTGATCTTGTCGTACCCGCCGGTAGCCTCCGCCGCCAGCGCGGCGTACTTCCGCACCCCGCCGGTGCCCGCCTGGTGCGCCAGATCCGCGTAGTAGACCAGCGCGCTGGCGTTCACGATGCCCAGGCTCCGAGCCTTATTGATGTAGGAGGCCACGTCCGAATTCGCCTGATCCTTTTGTATCCTGACGCCCGAATCGCTCTTCATCAGTTTGCTGACCGCCTTCAGCTGCGCATCGTCCAGCGCCTTGGTGCTCCAGCCGTCCGAGGCGCTGGCCTCGATCTCCTCATACAGCGGCTCGCCCAGCAGCTTCACCGCGGAATCCGGGTCGTCCGCGGCGATTCTCTTGAGCAGATCGACCGCCCGCGTATTGTTCCACTGCAGGAAGCCCACGCTGGGGCTGCCGTTGGAATCGTTGGCCACGCTGGCGTAGCTCGCGCCGCTTTCCATCGTGGAAATGAGGTTGACCGCGCGGTCAACCACCTGGGAAGACGCATACGCGCCGTCAGCAAGCATGAGAACCAACAACAGGCTGACCAGCGCCGTTTTCGCTAAATGTTTCACTATCGCTCGCCTTTATCATTTGTATTTCCAATATATATTGTAAACGATCCGCCACCCGCCTGTCAATCCCGGCCTGGGGTGGTAAGTTGTTCCGCGCTCAGCTGCAGTCCGGGCGGCTGACCACGCCCTCCTGATAGGGGATTAAAAATTCCACGATGCCGCTGGAGTAGGGCGCGATGTCGTACTGCTGGAAGTAGATCACGATGCCCTTGTCCGTCAGGTAAAAACTCTCCTCGTCAAAAGCTTCCCGGACCAACTGGGGGGCATCCTCGAAGAAGTCGTTCTCGCCGCTGGCGGTCTCCTCCGCAATCCGGGCGTCGATCTGCTCGAATATGTAGGCGCGGTAGGGAAAACCCGGCGGGAAGAAATCGGCGAGACGCATCCGGTCGCCCTCCTTCAGGTTCCAGGTGTCGGAGGTGCGCACCGTGCCGCCGTGGGCGCCGCCGGTGAACTGGTAGGCGTCAAAGTACAGGCTGATGACACAAAAGCGGTTGTACGTGATGGTGTAGGCCATCATCGCCTCGTAGGGGATGAACGGAAAGCCGTCCTGCCGGGCGGAGCGGTAGCCCTCCACCGCCTGGGCGTACAATTCCGTCGAGCAGCGCTGGCCGAAGGCCTCCGCCTTGCGGCGGTTGTAAAGGTTGATGCGGTTCAGGATCCAGGGAAATTCCTTTGACACGAACTCCGGGTATTCCACGACGCACGTCAGTACGCGCGTGCTGTCGTAATAGCGCGTCCGCCTCTCGCCCTTGCGGATGACCGCGGCAGCCTGCTCCATGAAGCCACCTCCCTGGCCATTGTATGCGCGCCCGGCGCGGCGCTGTCCGGCGCGCCGGGAAGTCACGGATTATACTTTGGTCTGTTTTACGATATGCGCGTACAAACAGACCAAAGTACTATAATTTGCCGTCGTAAATTTAGGCTTCTCCGGCCCGAAAAGACGCGGCGCGGACTGGTTGCGTTTTATTTTCGCCGATGCTATAATGGGCAAAACTGAAGAGGAGGCGGCTATTCAAAATGGGCATCATCGAAAAGATGCGGCTGGACGGTAAAAAAGGCTTCGTAACCGGCGGCGCGCGCGGCATCGGAAAATCCGTCGCGCTGGCGCTGTGCGAGGCCGGCGCGGACATCGCCATCGTGGACATGGACCTGCCGGAGGCCGAAAAGACGGCCAAGTGGCTGTCGGAGGAGACCGGCCGGAAATCGTTCGCCGTCAAGGCGGACGTGACCGACCAGGCGGACGTAAACCGGATGATCGACCAGGTGCTGGGGGCCTACGGGCGGATCGACATCGCGTTCTGCAACGCGGGCATCTGCATCAACGCGCCCGCGGACGAGATGACGCTGGAACAGTGGGCCAAAGTAATCAACGTCAATTTGACCGGCGTGTTCCTGACCGCGCAGGCGGCGGGCAAGGTGATGCTGAAGCAGGGCTCCGGCTCCATCATCAACACCGCCTCGATGTCCGCACACATCGTCAACGTGCCCCAGCCCCAGTGCGCCTACAACGCCTCGAAGGCGGGCGTCATCCAGCTGACCAAGTCCCTCGCCGTGGAATGGGCGACCAAGGGCGTCCGCGTCAACTGCATCAGCCCCGGCTACATCGGCACCGAGCTGATCCTGGCGGCCCCCCACCTGAAGGCGCTGATCGACCAGTGGAACGCGATCGCGCCGATGCACCGCCTAGGCAAGCCCGAGGAACTGCAGGCCATCGTCGTCTACCTGGCCGGCGACGCCAGCACCTTCACCACCGGCAGCGACTTCGTAGTGGACGGCGCCTTCACCAGCTTCTAAAAAACCATAGGCAGAAAACGGGGCGCGCGTTATGCGCGCCCCGAGGTGCGTTTCCATGAAGAGACTCAAGACCGGCGGCCGCGAGATCCGCCTCCACAACCGCAGCCGCATCCTGGAATACGTGTACATGCGCGGGCAGACCACCAAGCAGCAGCTGGTCGAGGCGCTGGACATGAGCCTGCCCACCGTAATCCAGAATGTCAAGGAGCTGCTGAGCGAGGGGCTGTTCCGGGAGACCGGGCAGCTTCAATCCACCGGCGGCCGCAAGGCGACGGCCGTCGCCCCCATCCCCTGCCTCAAGGTGGCGGTGGGCGCGGACGTCACCCGCAGCGATCTGGGGCTTGTGCTGGTGGACCTGACCGGGTCCATCCTCCTGCACCGCCGCATCGCCTGCCCGTTCGAGCCGGTTCCGGCCTATTACGAGCGGGTGGGCCAGCTGATCCTGGCCTTCATCCGGGACGCCGAACACCTCCCGGGCGGCGGCATCCCGCGGGAGGCCGTCCTGGGCGTGGGTTTCTCGATCCCGGGCATCATCGACCAGAGCGGCGAAGAGATCGTCTACTCCCACGCGCTGGACATCCGGAACGTCCCCTGCGAGCGCTTCCGCGCGCCGCTTTCGGGCTTGCCCTGCGTCTTTCTCAACGACGCGAGCGCCGGCTGCTTCGCCGAGGCGCGGGGGCTGGAGGAGCCCGCCTTTGTCTACCTGTCGCTGAACTTCTGCGTGGGCGGCGCGATCTTCCTGAACGGTCAATTATACCCCGGCGTGCATCAGCACAGCGGTGAATTCGGCCACATGCGGCTGGTGCCGGGCGGCAAGCGCTGCTATTGCGGGCAAATCGGCTGCATCGACGCCTACTGCGCGGCGGTTCGGCTTTCCGCTCTGGCGGGCGGCAGCCTGTACGAGTTCTTCCGTCTGGTGCACGAGGGCGATCCCGCCTGCCAGAGCGCCTTCGACGAATACCTGGACTGGCTGGCGCTGGCCGTCACAAACCTGTCGATGGCCTACGACTGCGAGGTGGTGGTCGGCGGCTCGGTGGGCAGCTTCCTGGACGAGTACCTGCCGGAACTGAGGCGCCGCGCCTCGCCGCTCAACACATTCGAGCAGAACGGCGAATACCTCCGCGTGTGCCGCCACCACCTGGAGGCCTCCGCGCTGGGCGCGGCGCTTCAGCACGTGGACGCCTTTTTCCAAAGTTTTCAATGAAAAGGCGCGGCGGATTTTCCGGCGGGGCGAGCGATCGCTCCGCTTTTTTTGGCGCCGCGCTCCGGAAAAAGCGGCGTTTTTTCCCGATATCGATAACGGCGTTTCAATAATCATTCTTTATTATTGCGTGGATTATGGACAATTCAGTCTATTTTTTCGCCGCGCAATTTTGCCTATTGACAACTGTGTTTGCTTGATGTATGATAAGGCCACATATAAAAAACGTTTTCTAAAAGTCAAATCGATACGCCCGCAAAATTTCCGCACGGCCTCAAATTTCGTTCTTCAAAAACGCTTCCCTAAAATTTCCGAAATTTCTATGCACGGCAGACACGCTCCCTTTTCAGCGAGTGAATGTTTTGCGGGCGACCGCAAATTGAGAAAATTGAGGAGGGTTCCGGTATGAAGAGAGGTCTTTCGCTGCTGCTGGTGATGCTGATGATCCTGGCGCTGATGCCCACGTTCGCGTCGGCCGAAACCAAGGTTGTCAACATCGTGCTGGCCAACAATCCGCTTTCCCAGGCGCTGGCCGATCTTGCCAAGGAGAACTATAAGAAGGACGGGGTCGAGATCAACATCGCCATCCTGCCCGAGAACGACATGCGCGAGAAGCTGACGACCGAGGCTTCCTCGGGCGGCAACGCGTACGACATGTTCTACATTGGGCCTTACGAGGCGCAGACCTGGGCCCGCAACGGCTGGTTGGAGGATCTTACCCCCTACTTCGCCGCGATGACCGACGAGCAGAAGAAGTGGTACGACTACGACGACCTGATCCCCGGCATGATGCAGTCGCTGCAGTATGACGGCAAGCAGTACGCGATCCCGTACTACGGCGAATCTTCGTTCATCATGTACAACAAGGAGCTGTTCGAGAAGGCCGGCCTGACCATGCCAGAGCAGCCCACCTGGGACGAGATCTACGACCTGGCCGTGAAGCTCAAGAAGGCGCTGGGCGACGACTATGTCGGCATGACCATGCGCGGCATGCCCGGCTGGGGCATGAGCGGCGCTCCGTTCGTCACGATGGTCAACGCGTTCGGCGGCCAGTTCTACGACATGGACTGGAACGCCACCGTGGACACCAAGGAACAGCGCGCGGCGTGGGAGATGTACAAGAAGATCCTGCGCGACGCCGGCCAGAAGGACATCCTCAGTTACTCCTACAACGAGTGCATCGCGCTGATGGAGACCGGCAAGTGCGGCATGTACTATGACGCGACCTCCATCTGCTCCGGCTTTGAGGCCGACAACAGCCCGATCAAGGGCAAGATCGGCTACGTCGCCGCCCCGCACGAGGTGAAGCAGACCAACACCTCCTGGCTGTGGAACTGGGCGATGGGCATCAACCCGAAGAGCGACAAGAAGCAGGAAGTGTTCGACTTCATGCTCTGGGCGACCTCCAAGGACTTCATCAACCTGACGCTGCAGAAGGATCCGTCCGGCGCCTCCACGCCGCAGGCGTCCCGCGCCTCGCTATACACGCTGCCCGCCTACGCGAACGTGCCTTACGCCGCCGCGACGCTGGCCGCGCTGCAGTCGATGGACTTCAACGACCCCTGCGTCAACAAGGTTCCGTATCACGGACTGCAGTACATCGCGATCCCCGAGTTCGCCGACATGGGCGACAAGATGACCCAGTGGCTGGCCGAGTACGTGACCGACCAGATCACGCTGGACCAGGCGATCGCCAACACCCAGGCGCTGTTCCAGCAGACCGCCGAGGATGGCGGCTACAAGAAGTAACCCCCGCTTCGGCCTGACGCAAGAACTCCCTCTCCCGCGTGCCCACATCCGGCGCGCGGGAGAGGCGAAAAATCTCGCAAGGCTGATCTTTCGGGCGGTTCGCTGGCTGAAGGAATCATTTCCGCCACCAGTTCTCTTGACTGGCGGCGGAAACTTGATTCACGGCAAGAACGAAATAAGCCCCGAAGCTTGTCTATCTCCGGGTTGGCGCATACAATGATAATGCCGGGCGGTTCTTTTGACCACATCAAGGGCAGGTGAAGCGCATGCAGCCGAGTCTCGTGAAAAAACGCTATACCGACAAATACTTCGCACTCCCCGCTGTTCTCTGGGTCGCGATCACGACGCAGGTTCCGTTTCTGCTGACCATCATCTTCTCGCTGCTGAAATGGAACATGTCCAGGCCCGACCTGGGCATCAAATTTAATTGGCTGAACAACTACGCCTATTATCTGTGGGGCTTCGGCGCGTCCGAATTCTGGATCATCACGTGGCAGACGCTGGTGCTCACCGCCATCTCGCTGATCGCCTGCACGTTCTTCGGCTTCCTGGTGGCGCTGCTGCTCGACCACGACATCGCCGGAATCAACGTGGTGCGCACGCTGATCCTCGGGCCTTTCTTCGTCATGTCCACCGCCAGCGGCGTGGTGTGGAAGGTCACCATCCTCAACACGACCTTCGGCTGGTACGGTGCTATATGCAGGATGATCGGCGTCACGCCGGTGGACTTTATCAGCTATCACTCGCTGCCGCTGATCGCGTTCCTGTTCGTCTGGCAATGGATGCCATTTTTCGTGCTGGTCATATTGGCGGGTCTGCAGGGCATCTCTCAGGAGGTGCTGGAATCGGCCCGCATCGACGGCTGCAACTGGGGCGTCATGACCTTCAGGATCAAGCTGCCGATGATCCTGAACCACATGCAGGTGGCGATCATGCTGGGCATGATCTTCATCATCAAGGAGTTCGGCCTGATCCTGGTCACCACCGCCGGCGGCCCGGGTACCCGCTCCTACACGCTGCCCTTCTACATTTATAAGATCGTGTTCAGCGCCAACCAGGTTGGCCGCGCCGCGACGGTGGCGGTCATCACGGTGCTGATCACGCTGGTGGCCGTGCAGCTGCTCTACCGCGCGATCAAGAGACGCCGCGCGCTGTACGATTAGGAGGGATGCGCAAATGATGGCAGAAAAACAATCCGCCCGGGACATCAACCGGTCGATTCGCAGCAGGCGCCTCACCAAAAAGTTCCTGCTGGGCATCGTATGCTACGCGTTTGGCCTGATCTACTTCTTCCCCATCCTTTACATGTTCCTGACCGGCTTCAAGACCGAGATCCAAGCGGTCAATCCGGCGCTGTTCTTTAAGCCCACGCTGGTCACATACCAGAAGGTGCTCAGCGACCCGGACATGATCCTCTACCTGAACAACTCGATTTTCCAGGTGCTCGCGAGCACGTTGACGTGCCTTCTGCTGGGCGTGCCGGCGGCGTTCGCGCTGCAGTTTGGCAAGTTCAAAAAGCCCGGAACCAACGACAGCATGTACCTGTGGTTCATCACCACCATCCTGCTGCCGCCGGTGGCCGTGCTCGTGCCGCTGTACATGATCTTCAACCTCTTCAAGGTGCTGCAGCGGACGCACCTGGGCCTCTACCTGGTCTATGTCGGGTTCCACCTGCCGCTGGTGGTATGGATGGTGCACTCGTTCCTCGCGGACATCCCGGTCTCGCTGATCGAGGCCAGCGAGATCGACGGCTGTACCCGGAGCCAGCAGCTGACTCGCGTGGTCGTGCCGCTGGCGCGCACCGGCATCGTCACGGCCGGGCTGCTGGTTGCGGTGTTCATCTGGAACGAGTTCTTCCTGGGCTTCAACCTGACCACCAATCAGACGGCGACGCTCCCCGTCTACATGGCCCGGTTCCGGGAGCAGCAGGGCCAGTTCACCGCGCAGCTGTCGGCTTCGTCCACAATCTCGGTGCTGCCCGCGATACTCTTGGGCTGGCTGACGCAAAAATCCCTGGTCAAGGGGTTGACGATGGGCGCGGTCAAGGGGTAGGCTGCATGTTAGAGCGCTGATATTCTACAGGAGGGCAATATGAAAGCGGCAGTATACTTCAAAAAGCACGATGTGCGCGTGGTGGACATCCCGGTGCCGGAGGTCGGCGAAAAGGACGTCCGCGTCAAGGTCAAGTTTTGCGGCGTGTGCGGCACCGATCTGCACATTTACCACGGCGACGGCGGCGCGGCGCCGGTGCCCGAGGGCACGGTGATCGGCCACGAATTCTCCGGCGTGGTGGATGCGGTGGGCGCCAAAGTCACCAAATTCAAGCCGGGCGACCGGGTGTCGGTGGACCCCAACGACGTGTGCGGCGAGTGCTACTTCTGCAAGAACGGCAAAGCCCACTTCTGCACCCACATGAAGGGGTACGGCACCACCTATCCCGGCGGCTTCGCCGAGTACACGGTGGTGCCCGAAAAGCAGGTCTATCACCTGCCGGATGGGCTGTCCTTTGAGGCGGGTTCCCAGTCGGAGACGCTGTCCTGCTGCATCAATGGCATCGACCTGTGCCACCTGAAGGCGGGCGCCAATGTGCTCATCATCGGCGCGGGCCCGATCGGCCTGATGATGCTGCAGCTGGCCAAGATGGCCGGCGCGGGAAAGCTGCTCGTCAGCGAACTGGTGCCGGAAAAGCAAAAGCTAGCGAAAAAGCTGGGAGCGGACCTCGTGATCGACCCGTCCAAGGAGGACATCCGCTCGGCGATCGACGCGGCCTGCGAGAACCTGGACTGCGTGATCGAGGCCGCCGGAACGCCGTTCACCGAAAAGCAGGCGATCGAGCTGGCCGGCAAGTGCTGCACGGTGATGCTGTTCGGCCTGGTGCCGCCGGAGACCGAGATCGTCGTCAAGCCCTACTCGATCTTCCAGCGGGAGCTGAACATCGTGTCCTCGTTCATCAACCCCTATACCTTCACCCGCAGCGTGCGGCTGCTCGGCCAGAAGCGTGTGGTGCTGGACGACATCATCACCGACATCGTGCCGCTGGACGACATCAAGCGCGTGTTCACCGATCCGGCCTTCCGCAAGCGCGGCAAGGTGCTGATTAAGATGCCCTGAGTTTCTTCTATATAATAGGACAAGCCCCGGAGCGGCCCCCGCTCCGGGGTTTTGATATGCCTCGCCGATCTTTCAATCGTTCCCGGCGACCTGCGCGCCGGGGACGCGTTTCCATAACCAGTGCGCACACTGGTGGAGGAAACAAACCCTTCAGTCAGTGCGCCGCCCGGAAATTCCGCAGAATTTTAGGCGCACGCAGAATCTCCTTATACGTTGAAAGATCCGAAGGGGATTCCAACGCTCGTAAAGCCCCGGAGCGGCCCCCGCTCCGGGGTAACTTTTTAGATGACCTTTCCGCCCGGCGCCAACTCCCCGGCGCTCTCCTGGATCAGCGCCTTCAGCGGCTCGTACTTTTCGTAGAACACGGTGATGAAGTCGCCCGGGCGCGCCTGGGCCATCGCCGCTTTCAGCGCGTCCTTTTCGGACAGCACCACTTCCACATCGCCCGCCTTCGCCTTCCGCGCCGCGGATTGCAGGATCCGCGCCACCTCCCCCGGCGCGCGCCCGCGCCCGTCCGCGTCCTCTTTGACGATCAACTTGTCGAAGTGGCGGGCGCAGAGGTCGCCCACCTGGCCGATCGCTTCGTCCCGCCGGTCGCCCGGCACGCCGATCACGCCCACGAGGCGCCGGGCGCCCTGCACCTCCAGAAACTGGATCACATTCTCATACCCCGCCACGTTGTGGCCGTAGTCCAGCATCACCTGGTATCCGTCCATCTGGAAGATATTGAACCGCCCGGGGTTGTCCTTGTCGTCCGGCTGAAAACCGGTCAGCGCCTCCCGGATGCGCGCGTCCGGCATGTTCAGCGCGATCATCGCCCCGGCCGCCGCCATCGCGTTCTCGATGTTGCAGGCCGCCTTGCCGCCATAGGCGATGGGGATCGCGCCGACCGCCACGAGGGGCCTGGCCGCGCCGCCCTCGAAGATCACGATCTTGCTGCCCTTGAGGCACACCGCGCGCCCGCCCCGGGCGACGTGCTCCTGAATCCGGGGCGTTTTTTCGTCCTTTGAGAAGTAGAGGATTCCGCACCGCGCCCGGTCCGCGAAGAACTGCACCATCGGGTCGTCGGCGTTGAGCACCGCCCAGCCACCCGGCTTCACCGCCTCGACCACCAGCGCCTTGACGTGCGCGATGTCCTCGAGGGTCTCCAAACCGTCCTGCCCCAGGTGGTCGTTCGACACGTTGGTCACGACGGCCACGTCCGCCAGGTCGTACCCCAGCCCGCGCCGCACGATACCGCCCCGGGCGGTTTCGAGCACCGCCGCCTCCACCTCCGTATGCGCCAGCACCGCGCCCGCGCTGATGGAACCGGTGTTGTCGCCGGGCGCGACGCAGGTTTCGCCCACGTAGATGCCGCTAGTCGTGGTCATGCCCACCGTCAGCCCGTTTTGTTTCAGCGCCCGGGCGATCAGCCGCACGGTGGTGGTCTTGCCGTTGGTGCCGGTCACCGATACGATGGGCACGGTGAACGGCTTGCCCTCCGGGAACAGCAGCTCCAGGATGTCCTTCGCCACGTCCACCGGCGCCCCTTCCGACGGCGACAGGTGCATCCTGAGGCCCGGCCCCGCGTTGACTTCCAAAATCGCGCCGCCGTTCTCGTTCAACGGCACCATGATGTCCTTCGAGCAGATGTCGATGCCCGCCACGTCCAGCCCCAGCGCCATCGCGGCGCGCACCGCGAACTCCGCGTTTTTCGGGTGGATCTCCGAAATCGCGCGGGCGGTGCCGCCGGTGGACAGGTTGGCGTTCCGGCGCAGCACGACGCGCGTGCCCTCGGCGGGCACGGAAGACGGCGACAGCCCGCCCTCGTGCAAAAGGCGCACCGCAGCCTCGTCCAACTCGATCCGGGTCAAGGGTCTTGCGTGGCCCTCGCCGCGCTGGGGGTTGCCGTTTTCAATCTCGACCAGCGACCGGATGGTGTGAAGGCCGTCGCCCACCACCTGGGGCGGCCTGCGCTCCGCCACCGCCGACACCCGTCCGCCCACCACCAGCACCCGGTAATCCCGGCCCTCCACGTGTTTCTCCACCAGCACGGTATCGCTGACCGCCCGCGCCGCCTCATACGCCGCCTCCACCTCGCGCGCGTTTTGCAGCCCGGTGGACACGCCGCTGCCGTGGTTGCCGTCGAGCGGCTTCACCACCACCGGGTAGCCGATCTCCTCCGAAGCGATCAGCGCCTCCCGGAGCGAGTGCGCCGCCTCGCCCTCCGGCACCGGAATGCCCAGCGAGGACAGCGCCCGCTTGGTCAACTGCTTGTCGCTGACCGCGTCCACCGCCACGCAGCTGGGGAAATCGGTCAGCGAGGCCTGCACCCGGCGCGCGTACTTTCCATATCCCAGCTGAAGCAGGCTGCCGCTCAGATGCGTCGCCGGGATGCCCCGGCGGGCGGCCTCGCGCAGGATCGCGCGGGTGCTGGGCCCGGGATCCGTGCGGGCCGCGAGCGCGCGAAGCTCGGAGAACATGCCTTGAAAGTCCGCCGGCTCCCCCGCCCACAGCTTTTGCAGCTGGCGGACGACGGCTCGGGCGCAGGCGACGGCCACCGGTTCGTTCTCATACCGGAACACGATCTGGTAGCGCCGGGAATCCAACTGCCGGGTCTTGCCGAAGGCCACGTCGTAGCCCAGCACGTACTGCGCCTCCAGGATCGCGTGCTCCGCCACGTGGGGCAGGTAGGTGCCCTCCCGCAGCCGTTCCGCGAAGCCGCCCTCCCGCCCCAGCGAGCACTGGTGTTTGTCGAGGCCCGGCAGCGCGGAAAGCAGCGCCTCGTGAAACCCGGGGCGCTCTCTGGTGGGCGCATCCTCGCCCTCTTCCAGTTCCACCAACATTTTGACTACCGGTTTCAGGCAATCGACGTTTCGACCCCGAAAGGCCTTGATCGAGTGGATCTTCACGCGCGGCGTCCTCCGTCCTCATCAAAATCCGCCTTTTCGGGCGGCAGTACCAAGCGGGCCTTCATGTCGTAGCCATAGCCCCGGGGCAGCACGTGCAGCGTCGCGCCCTGGATGGCCAGAATCTCGTTGGGCGCCAGCTCCGAGACGTTGGACGAGCGGATCGTGGCGCCGTCGATGACCGTGACGGCGTTCGTGCCCAGCACGTAGAAGCGCGCGTCCGGCTCGATGCGTATGGCGGTGTCCTCGTCGATGCCGATGCCCAGTACGTGCGGGTTCTCGGCCACGCCGCAGAGCAGCCGCCCCAGCCGCCCCCGCTGCGCGAAGTGCTGGTCGATCAGCGCCTGTTCCAGCAGGCCCAGCCCCGGCGCCATCTTGAGGGTGCATTTCCGGGCCGGATCATTGTCCAGGCCGCCGACGATCATCGTGCTAGAGAGCGCCGACGCCCCGGCGCTGGTGCCCGCGATCAGCGCGCCCCGCCGGTAAGCCTCGTGCAGCGCCTGATAGGCCTTCGTCCCGCCCAAGATCGAGGTGATGCGCAGCTGGTCTCCGCCGGTGAAGAACACCGCGTCCGCCCGGCGCAGCGCCCTGGCCGCCCGTTCTCCCTCCGCCTCCCGGCGGGTGTCCACGCGGACGGCTTCCACGTCCTTCGCGCCGAGCCGGGTGAACAGCGCGCGGTAGGATGCGCCCGCCTCCTCCGGATGCTCGGTGGCGGTGGTCATCACCACCATCCGCCCGCCGTCCATCTGCCGCACGGCCTCCCGCAGGATCTCCATCTCGCCGGTCTTGTCCTCCGCGCCGCCGATGATGAGCAGCCGCCCCTTGACCACCTCGCCCATCTCGTCACCCCGTTCGTCCGGTATTTTCTCCGCGCGGTTTTCAGCCCATTCGCTTCGCGTCATGCCTCATATTGCCCTTTCATCCGGCAAATGCCATGCTGGACGGCAACCTTTCCCTTGAGGATCAGCCACTCAAGCGAGATTTCTTCGCCCAGCACCATCAGATCCGCATCGCCGCCCTCGCGGATACTGCCCTTCTCCGGGTACAGCCCCAGCCGCCTGGCCGGGTTCTCCGAAGCGGCGGTCCAGGCCGCCTCCAGCCCTGCGCCGCGGGCGCAGGCGGCGAAGTCGTTCCACAGGTCCGAAGGATGGCCGCGGCCGTCCGGGGCGTCCGGGTTGGTGCCGCCCGCGTCGGAGGACAGCGTGATGTTTTGAAGCGGCACGCCCCGGTCCATGAGCCACTGGAACGCCTCCGGCGCTGGCATGCCGCGGCCCGCGCGCTGGCCGCTGGTAAGATCCAGAAAACCGCCGCCCCTGGCGTAGTCCGCGCCCTCCGAAAGCAGCGAGCGGTTGCGGTTGATGTGGGTGGGCACGAACATCTCCATCGGGAACTCGCTCTCCCGGATCAGCGAAATCAGCGGCGCCAGGCCCTTTACGCCGTCGCCGACGTGCAGGTGCACCACGCCCGCCTTTCGGCCGATCATCGAACCCAGCTTGACCTCCCAGCTGAGCTGCCGGAGCATGTCCAGGTTCGGGTGGGAGGATCGGTAGTCCGAGATCGCCACCTCGCCCGCGCCCACCACCTTCTCCACATAGACCAGGTCGTGCAGCACCCGCCCGGTCAGCGTGTCGGTGGGCAGGCCGTAAGAACCGGTGTAGAGCCGGGTGGTCAGCCCTTCGTCCTCCAGCGCCCGCGCCTTCGCCAGCAGCGCCGGGATGCCCCGGGTCACGCCGTCCGCGCCGAGCAGCCCCACCACCGTGCCGATGCCCGCGAGCATGATCTCGGATAGCATGATCTCCGGGATGCGGCTCCTGGGCCCCTGCTCCCCGCCGCCGCCCAGGATGTGCATGTGCTGATCCACCAGCGCCGGCCCCAGCGGGCGGCCGCCGCAATCGATCACCCGCACGCCGTAGCCCGGCGCGGGTTCGATGCCCGGCCGGACGAGAAGGATCTTCTCGGGCGAGAGCAGAATATCGGTGAGCCCCAGGTGCTCCGGCTGGTAACAGTCGGCGTTTTTGAGCAGCAGCATAGCGCCTCCGCATGGCAACGCCGCGCCCGGGGCATTTCGGACCCGGGCGGCGGCGGAAAATAATGTTACGACTCGGTGATGCGGCCGCCGTTCACGTGCAATACCTGCCCGGTGACGTAGGCGGCGTCGTCAGAAGCCAGATAGACGTAGGCGGGCGCCAGCTCGAACGGCTGCGCCGCGCGGCCCAGCGGCGTGTCCTTGCCGAACTGGGAGACCTCCCATTCGGAGAAGCTGGACGGGATCAGCGGCGTCCAGACCGGCCCCGGCGCGACCGCGTTGACGCGGATGCCGCGCTTCGCCAGCGACAGCGAAAGGGACCTCGTAAAAGAGACGATGGCGCCCTTGGTGGCCGAATAGTCGATCAGCCGCTCGCTGCCCTCGTAGGCGGTGACCGACGTGGTGTTGATGATCGCGCCGCCTGGCTTCATGTGCTTAAGCGCCGCCTTCGTCGCGAAGAAGTAGCCGAATACGTTGGTCTCGAAGGTGTTTCGGAGTTGTTCCTCCGTGATGTCCTCGATGCTGTTCTGCGGGAACTGCACCGCGATGTTGTTGACCAGCACGTCGAGCTTGCCAAACGCCCCGACGGCCTTGTCGATCGCCGCTTTCGCCGCGGATTCGTCCTTCAGATTGCAGTCCATCACGAGGCATTTTCTGCCCTGCTGCTCGACGAGCTTCTTGGTCTCGCCTGCGTCGCCCCGCTCGCTCAGGAAGGCGATCGCCACATCCGCCCCCTCCATCGCGAACGCCACCGCCGCCGCCTGGCCGATGCCGCTGTCGCCGCCGGTCACCACGATGGCCTTGTCCTTCAGCTTGCCCGCGGGCTTGTAGTCCGGGTTGACTGCGATCGGCACGGGGTTCATCCGCTTCTGGGAACCGGGCTGTACGATCTGGTGCTGGGGCGGAAAAGCCTCCGGCACGTTGGGGTTGTGTTCATAGGTTGTCTTTTGCACGCGCTCTCCTCCATTCTCCCGAATGGTTTCAGTATCGCGGTCCCGCGCCGCTTCTATGCGCAAAAAAGCGCCGCCCGGGGCGGCGTTTTCGCTCGAAAATAATGGATCAATTGACTGCGGCGCAGGGCGTGCAGGCGGATTTCGCCAGCGCCTCGGAGAGGAGCTGCTCATCCGGAATGGGCGCGGAGCAGACGCCGTCCTCGCATAGATGGTAGCTCGTTCCAGCCGCGCCGGGCTGCGGGGGTTCCGTGGCGAGCACCGCGTTCTTCAGGTACATTTTTCCGGCGATGGCGGCGAACCGATCCGGCGCTCCGGGGTCGCCGGGCGCGCAACAGGCCCGAAGCGTCGGCCGCGCCCAGCGCAGCAGCACGCCGAGGCCGTAGCAGCAGCCCGACGGGTATTCGGAGGCCTCGGCGGCGATGGCGGCGAGCAGTTGATCGCAAAGCGTCCGCCACTTTTCGTCCCCGGTGATCTGATACAGCCGAAGCAGCACGTCCGCGGCCAGCGCGTTTCCGGAGGCCGTCGCGCCGTCCATGTGCTCCTTGGTGCGGAATTTCAAGTCGCCGCCCGCCTCGCCCAGGAAGAAGTCGCCGCGTTCCGGGTCGTAAAAGCGCCGCAGCATCCCATCGCACAGCGCTTCCGCCCCGCCCAGCCGGGCCGGGTCCAGCGTCGCCTGGTACAGCTCCATGTCCGCCCAGGCGAGCGCCGCGTAGTCGCTTAAATGGCCGCGGCCTGTCGCCCGACCGTCCCGGTAGTAGGACATCAGGCCGTCCGGCGCCGTCAGTTTTTCCGAAATAAACGCGCGCGCGGCCTGCGCCAGTTCCAAAAAATCCGGCCGCTCGAAGGCCCGGGACGCCGAGGCCAGCGCGCCGATCATTAGCGCGTTCCACTCGGTCATGATCTTGTCGTCGGTAGGCAGCTTCTTTCGGGCGCGCCGGTAGTCCGCCATGCGCTCCGCGGCGGCGCGCAGTTCGGCGTCCAGCGGCTCCGGCCGGTCGATCCGGTTGGGCACCGCCGCGCCCTCGAAATTTCCGGCCTCGTCGATGCCGAACGCGCGGTTGAAGCGCCTCCCCAACCCCTCCCCCAGCACGCGGACGCCCTCGTCCGGCGTCAAAATGTAGTAGGCGCCCTCCCGGCCCTCGCTGTCGGCGTCCTGAGACGCGTAAAACCCGCTCTCCGGCGACAGCATCTCCCGGGCGAGGTAGGACACGATGCGCTCCGCAGTCTCCCGGTACTCCTCCCGGCGGCTAATCCGAAATGCGTCCGAATAGGCGAGCAATAGCAGCGCGTTGTCGTAGAGCATCTTCTCAAAGTGCGGGATCAGCCACTTCCGGTCGGTGGAGTAGCGGCAGAAGCCGCCGCCCAGGTGATCGAACATGCCGCCCCGCGCCATGTGGGAGAGCGTACTTTCCGCCATGTGCAGCGCTTCCGGCGCGCCCTCCAGCGCGTAGTAGCGCATCAGAAACAGGAGCGTCGCCGGGGCCGGAAACTTGGGCGCGCCGCCGAATCCGCCCCAGGCTGGGTCGAACGCGCGGCGCAGCTGCTCGAACGCGCGCCGGGGCAGCGCGTCCATCGGCGCAGAAGCCGCCCCGCGCGCCTCCGTCAGGTGTTCCCGCACCGCGCGGCCGGAGTCCAAGAGCGCCGCCCGGTCCGTCTTCCAGGCCGCCGCCACCGCGGCCAGCAGCTCCACCAGCCCGACGTGGCCCTGCCGGTTGTGCTTGGGGAAGTAGGTTCCAGCGAAAAACGGCGTCTGGTCGCTGGTCAAAAACGCGGTCAGCGGCCAGCCGCCGGAGCCGGTCATCGCCTGGCAGGCGCGCATATAGACCGCGTCCACGTCCGGGCGCTCCTCCCGATCCACCTTGACCGGCACAAAATCGCGGTTCAAAAGGAGCGCGACCTCCTCGTCCTCAAAGGACTCGCGCATCATCACGTGGCACCAATGGCAGGAACTGTACCCAATCGACAGAAAGACCGGCTTGTCCTCAAGCCGCGCCTTCTCAAAGGCCTCCGCCCCCCATTCGTTCCACCGCACCGGATTGTTCGCGTGCAGCCTGAGATAGGGCGAGAGGCTGTGGATCAGTCCATTGGGTTCGTTTTGAAAGCTCATAGGATCACCTCCCGACAGGCATTCCTCCCTATCGTGCCCAATTTTTGACCGCCCAGTCCCGGCCCCCGCGGGAGCGGGATATGAAGCGGGCCGCCCGTCGCCGGACAGCCCGTTCGCATTCAATCAAGGGTTACTTCTATTCCTCCGGCTCGACGCAGCCCTGGGAGAATTCCGCCGAGCAGGCCATCGCGTCAAAGTCCTCTTGCTCGGAAATTTTTTTGACCTCATCGGGATTGGGTGTCTTCATGGCGCTTCCCTCCTGTTCCTTTGCCCAGTATATACCCGCCTCGCGGGGCCGCGAAACGCCGGTCGCGGTTCGTTTGCGATGAAGCGGCCGGGCCCATCGACGGGCCCGGCCGCTTCAAATCACCATGTAAGGAAGGCGTCAGTCGGGCGGCGTGTCATGCGTCGCGTAGAGGCTGGCGTAGTTCTCATCCTCCTCGTCGCTCTGGGGGAGCGAGGGCATCAGCCCCGTGCACTCGGTTGCGGACGCGACCTTGCTCACATCGAAAAACGGGTTCTGCTTTCTCTTCCTAACCCCTTTCAAAGAACCACCTCCTGCCGGTAGTATCGTTCGGCACGCTGTAGCCTATGCCAAAGCGCGCCGCGGCGACACAACCCTAGAGCAGGTAGGCAAAAGGCGCGTTTCGGCTTCGCCGCCGACCCGGCCCGGCGCTTGGTATCACCGCGCGCGCTGAAAATCCGCAAGCGGCTTTTGTGCGCCCGCCTTCCTCAAGTACTTGACCAGTTCGGTGCCCGCTTTGGCGCCCTCGTAGACCGCCTTGGCCACCTGTAACATCCCTCCGGTGCAGTCGCCCGCCGCGTAGAGGCCGGGGACGCCGGTGGCCATGTTCTCATCCACCACGATGCGGTTGCCCTCCGTCTCCGCGCCCACCTTTTTCGCCAGATCCGCGCTGCCCGCGACGCCGTAGGCGATGAACAGCCCGTCCAGCGGCAGCCGCTCCCCGCCGGAAAGCACCGCGGCGCGGAGCCGGTCGTCGCCCTCGACGGCCTCGACCTTCTCCATCCGCACGCTAAGCCCCTCGGGCAGCTCGGATGGCGGCTGCTCGCCGCCCGTAAGCAGCGTCACCGACCTCGCCAGCGGAAGGAGCTCCATCGCCTCGTGCAGCGCATATTCGCCCGCGCCCATCACGCCCACATCCCTGCCGCGGTAGAAAAACCCGTCGCAGGCGGCGCAATAGCTGACGCCCCGGCCCTCAAAATCGGCCAGTCCCTTGACGGAGGGCGTTTTCCGCGGCGATCCGGTGGCGATCACGATGCCATCCGCCGGGTAGCGCCCGTGGGCGGCGGTCAATACGACCAGCGTTTCCTCCACCTGAAAGCCCACGACCTCGTCCTCGATAAACTTTACGCCCAGCCGCCGCGCGTTCTCGACGCCGTTCTCCCAGAGCTTTACGCCTTCGATCGGCTCCGCGAAGCCGTAGTAGTTCTCAATGGCCTCCGCCCTGTTCAGCGCGCCCGGACCCCTATGCAAAACGGTGACGTCCAGCCCCGCGCGCCGGGTATACAGCGCGGCGGAGATGCCAGCCGGCCCCGATCCGATGATGACGACGTTCGCCATTTTCCCGCCTCCTCATGGGTATTATACCCTTCCGATACCCCAAAAACCGTGATCGAATCACGCGGGCCGGGAAAAATATGCGGGGCCGATGCGGTGGAAGGCCGGCCTCCCGTTCAGTTTTTCAAAATCGCAGCCCCTCCGGGCTGATTCTTGCAGACCTCCAGGAACGCCAGCACGTTCTCCGGCGGGATGTCGCCCGGCATCGCGTGGGTCGGCGCGATGATGTAGCCGCCGTCCGCCGAGAGGATGCCGATGATGCGCGCCATCTCTTTTTTCACTTCCTCCGGCGCCATGTAGGGCAGCAGTTTCTGCGTCGAGATGCCCCCGAAGAAGGTGATCTTGTCGCCATAGGTTTTTTTGAAGAATTCGATGTCGTAGACCTCCGGCTGGAACGTGTTGTAGATGTCCAGGCCGAACTTTTTCAGGTCCGGGAACACCTCGGAGCAGTCGCCGCAGGAGTGCTGCGCCACGATCATGCCCTTTGATTTCACGTAGGCGTATTCCTTTTCGATGCGCGGGCCGATGAACCGCTTCCACAGCGGGTAGCCCATAATCAGCCCCTTCTGCATTCCCCAGTCGTCGCCGAAGAACACGCAGTCGATCGGATACTGACTGACGATGTCCACGACCTTCAGGTTGTACTGAACGATTTTGTCCAGCAGTTCGTCGACGAACTCCGGCTCCTCGATCATGTCGCAGAGCAGCTCCTCCATCGAGCGCAGCGTCCACGCCCGCTCGAACAGCGAGAAGCCGATGATGTACATGGTGAACTTGTCCGGCTGCGCCGCCAGCTTTTCGCACTTTTCGCGGATCAGCCGCTCGTCCGGCTCCGGGAAAACATAGCCCTCAAGGGTCGGCTGCTTCAAAAGGTACTCGTGCACCACGCCGAAATCGCCCTCCTGAGTGCCCTTGTCCCACACCACGCCGAACATGTCCCGGAACAGCCCGTGATCCAGATCGGTAAACGACTCGTTGCGCTGCTGCGCGAGGTACGAGTCCGAGTGTTCGAAAAACAGCGGGTCGCCGGTGACTTTTTTCATCCGCTCGTTTATCTCGTCGGTCATGTCGAGGAAGTAGGGCACCGGCCGCACATCCTCGTGCCGGAGCGCCCGAAGCACCGCGTCGCGCCTGGTCATTTGGTATCCTCCTTTGTACGGGAAATGGACTGGTTCACCCTTCGCATCCCGCACAGCGCCTTGTACTCGCTGGGGCTCATGCCTACTGAGCGCTTGAACAGGTTGTAAAACGTCTGGGCATTGTGGAAGCCCAGCTTATCCACCACTTCGCCCACCCGCACGTCCTCCCGGGCGAGCATCGCCTGGGCGCGCTCCATCCGCTTGTTCCGGATGTACTCGCCCACGCTCAAGGATGTCTCCGCCTTGAACACCTTGGCCAGGTACACCTTGTGGATCAGGAACGTGGCGGCGAGGGATTCCAGCGTCAGGTCGTCGCAGTAGTGCTGATCGATATACTGGATGATCTGGCTGAGCCGCGGGCTGTAGGAAGTGCGCACCGCCCGGCAGAGCGCGGAAAACCGCTCGACGAACCAGCCGCAGATCTCCCCGATGGAGTCCATCTGATCCAGCGCCTCGAGGGACACCGTGTCCGCGCCGAATATGGCCTTGAACGGGATGTCGCCCGCCAGGCACGCCTGGGTCAGGATGCCCATCAATAGCGCGTTGACGTGGCTCAGGTAGTTGTACTGCATCATGCCGGAGAGGTCCCGCTGGTAGAGCCGCCGAACCTCCGAAAGGAGCAGCGCCTCGTCGCCGTCTTTCAGCGCCTCGCGGACCCGGGCCACGCCCTCGTCCAGCAGCTTTAATTGCGCCTTCCCGCCGATCAGCGCCGCCGCCTCATAGTAGACGTTCCGGCCCTTGCCCTGGAACACCGCGCTCTGCAGCGCCTCCGCCGCCTGGCTCACCGCGTCGGAGAGCCGCTCCGGGCTGCGCGCGATCTCCGACACCCCGATGGTGACCGCCTGATCCGGCTTCTCGAGCGCCGACCGGACCGCGTTCAGGCAGTCCGCGCGCAGCCGCAGCTGGTCCGCGCCGCTGGGCAGCCGGGCCAAAAACCCCAGCGCGTACAGCCTGCCGCCCCGGAAGGCCGCCTGCCCGCCCCCGGAGGCCAGCGCGCTCCACAGCGCCCTTGGCGGCAGGTCCATCTCGCAGAAGTTGTCCGGGCGGGAGATCGCCATCACGAAGTAATCCCGCCCCGAAAGGAGCGCCGCGTCCGCCCTTAAGAGCGGCTCGCCCCGAAGCGCCGCCTCCAGCGCCGGGCTTGGGAGCGGCCGCGCTTCCTCCGCCCCACCGCCATGCCGATCCAGCCGGGCGATCATGTCCACCAGCGTGCCGCCGGTGAACGAATCTTTGAGGATGTAGTCGATCACGCCCAGCCTCAGCGCTTCCTTGGCGTAGGCAAAGCGCTCATGGCAGCTCAGAATCACCACCGGCTGGGCGGGGCTCACGGCGCGCACGGCGCGGATCAACTCCAGCCCGTCCATCACCGGCATCTGGATGTCGGTGATAATCAGATTCTGCCGGTGTTCCTGGTACAGCTGCAGCGCCTCGCGGCCGTTTTTGGCCTCGTAGATCGGGTCGAAACCGAAGGCGCGCCAGTCCAGGCTCATCTTGAGCAGCTCCCGGGACGGCGTCTCGTCGTCAACGATCAGCACGGAGCGCATTCAACCACTCCCTCGCGCAATCATTCTAGCAAAAAGCGCGCTACGCACACCATCAATAGGATTCACTTTTCACAAAATATTTAAGCCGAATTTGCGGCCGGCGCGGGCCCGCCCGCGGGCACCGAAAAGCCGATGGCGGTGCCGTGCATCTCCCGGCTCTCGATCACCAGGTGGCTGGCCGGGCCGTAGAACAGCTTCAGCCGGTCGTTGACGTTGCCCAGGCCGATCTGGTTGTAGCCCCGGGCGCTGACCTGCGCCCCTGACAAGAGCTTCTCCAGCACGTCCGGCGCGATGCCCGCGCCGTCGTCGATCAGCGTAATCCACAGCCGCCCCTCCGCCAGCCTCGCCACCAGCTTGATTCGGCCCCTGCCGATGGGCAGGATGCCGTGGAACAGCGAGTTTTCCACCAGCGGCTGCAAGAGCAGCTTGGGCACCTCGATTAAGAGCGTGTCCTCCGGCGCGTCCACGACGAATTCCAGCTCCACGTCGTACCGCTTCAGCTGGATGTTCAGGTAGTGCCGCAGGTTCTCGATCTCCACCGCCAGCGGGTTCACCATGTTGACCTGGGACATGCTGGCGCGGAGCAGCGAGTTGAACGACACGATCAGGTCGTTCAGCTCCTGGTTGCCCGCCTTCTGCGCCATGTAGCGCATGGTGTTCAGCGTGTTATGGATAAAGTGGGGGTTGATCTGCGACTGCAAAAGGTCCAGCTGCGACTGCAGCATCGCCACCTTGATCTTCCGTTTTTCGATCTGCTCCCTGGTGATCTCGTCGGTCAGCGCGTGCAGCGAATCCACCATCGCGTTGTAGCCGGTCAAAAGGTCTGAAATCTCAATCGCGCCGGAGCGCGCCTTCGTGGGCTGCCAGGAGCCGCGGCCCAGTTCCGCCATGTCCGCGCCCAGGTCCCGGAGCGGCTTTGTGATGCGGTTCGAGATTGCGCCGCCGATGGACACCAGCGCCACCAGGAGAAGCGCGCTGACCGCGATCAGGATCCACGTCAGCCGCCGAACCGGTTCGTTGATCGCCTCGTAGGACACGAGGCCTATGAGCGTCCAATCGGGGTACTCGGTCAATCCCAGCCGGTAGGCCACGTAGGGCACGCCGGACAGCGTGACGTTCCCGGAGGCGGGCACCTCCAGCGGGTTCAGCCTCTCCCCGTCGCCGGTGCGCACGATGACGCCGCCCTTTTCGTCGATCACCCAGGCGGCGGAGAATGTGGTTTGAAACAGCTGCTCGAGTTCCCCCATCAGGCTGCCCTTGGTCACGTTGATGGCCACCGTGCCCAGCGGCTGGTAGGTCTCCTCGTCGTAAAACCTTCCGAAATAGGTGATGGTGTTGCGGGTTTCGTAGTTGGCTCCGTTCAGCACCGGGAACGCGCTGGGCGCCGAGAAGCGCCCGGTCATGCCGGAGGACAGGAACGCCTTGTACTCCGGGTCGTTCAGGATCGCGCTCTTGTAGGGTTCCGCCGCGTAAATCGGATCCAGAATCTGCCCGTCGCCGCCGATCAGGATGATCGACCGCACCGACGCGTACCGGCGGATGATTCTCGCGATCTCCTCCTTCATCGCCACGGTGTCCGACAGCGAGGCTTGCCCCGGCTGATCCCGCTGCGCGCGCATGCGGGTCAGCAGCAGCGGATCCCGGAGCAGCGAAAAGTGCAGCGCGCGGATTTCCGCCAGCTGGTAGGAGAGGCGGGTGCCGGCGAGGCTCATCTTCTGGTTCGAGACCAGGTTGATCTCCTCGGTCAGCCGATCCCGGTACAGAAAGCTCATCGTCACCAGGATGACCGCCAGCGCCACGACGAACGCCGCCAGGAAGTAGGCGGTGATCCGAACGGAGATGTGGCGGAAGAAGTGCTTGATCCTGTTCATGCCGCGATTATAACATCCTTCCCCAAAACGCGCAACGCCGGAACCCCGTTGAAAAACAATGTCTTCCAAGCATCGGCGGTTCGCTGTAAAAAACTCTTAAATGTTTCCCGTTTCGGCTAATCATTTTGATGAAAGTTAATCGCTTTGATGGATTCCACCCGCCGGTGAATCTATAATCAGGGAGTAACGACGAACCCGGAGGTGAGGGGCTTTGAGTTCACTGGAGTTCCGCGCGATCACCAAGTCGTTCCCCGGCGTCCGGGCGCTGGACGACGTCAGCTTTTCCGCGATGGGCGGGCAGGTGGTGGCGCTGGTCGGGGAAAACGGAGCGGGCAAGTCCACGCTCCTCAAGGTATTGGGCGGAGACTATCAGCCCGACAGCGGCGAATACCTGATCGACGGCGCCCGCCGCCACTTCCGCGAGCCGCGGGAGGCCATCGAGGCCGGCGTTTCGATCATCTACCAGGAGCGGCAGGTGGTGCCGTTTCTGTCCGTGGCGGAAAACATCTTCATGGAGGGCATCCCGGCGGGAAAGACGCACCTGATCGACTTCAAGGCGCTGAACCGGATGGCGCAGCGGATCATCGACGAGTTCCGGCTGCCGTTCCACGCCACCGACCGGGTGCGGGATCTTTCGGTGGCCCATCAGCAGATGATCGAGATCATGAAGGCCTACCGCAGGAACCCCAAGATCATCGCGTTTGACGAGCCCACCGCGTCGCTGTCCGACGCCGAGATCGAGACGCTGTTTTCGATCATTGGGCAGCTACGGCAGAAGGGCATCATCATCCTGTACGTGTCCCACCGGATGAAGGAGATCTTCCAGATCTCCGACGAGGTGGTGATCCTGAAGGACGGCAAATTCGTCGGGCAGTATAAAACGCGCGATACCGACGAACTGTCCATCATCCAGAAGATGGTGGGCCGGAACCTGGGCGACATCTTCAAGGAGCTCAGGCGGAACGACGACATCGGAGGGCCGGTATTGGAAGTGAAGCACCTGAACGCCGACAACGTGAAGGACGTCAGCTTCACGCTGAAGGCGGGCGAGGTGGTCGGCTTTGCCGGGCTCGTGGGCGCGGGGCGCACCGAAACCATGCGCGCCATATTCGGCGCCGACAAGCGAAAGAGCGGCGAGGTGCTGGTATCCGGAAAGCCGGTCGATATCGACGCCCCGGAGGACGCGATCCGCTTAGGTATCGCGCTGTGCCCGGAGGACCGCAAGGAGCAGGGCATCGTGGCCAAGCGCAGCGTGTGCGACAACATCTCGATGGCGGTCATGCCCACCCTGTGCAAGGGCGGGTTCATCAACTTCCAGAAGGAAAAGGCGCTGGCCTATGAAGGCGTCAAGGAACTGAACATCAAGACGCCGTCCGTTGAAAAGCCGATCGGCGAATTGTCCGGCGGCAACCAGCAAAAGACGATTCTGGCCCGCTGGCTGGCGCTGGAACCCCGCATCCTGATCCTGGACGAGCCGACCAAGGGCATCGACGTGGGTTCAAAATCCGAAATCTACCAGATCATTTGCGACATGGCAAAGCGCGGCATCGGCGTCATCATGGTGTCCAGCGAGCTGCCGGAGATCCTGGGCGTGTGCGACCGGATCGTGGTCATGTGCCAGGGCCGGATCACCGGCGAACTGCCCCGGGCGGAGGCCACCGAGCACAACGTGCTGATGCTGGCGATGCGGGACATGTTGGGAGGGAATTGTCAATGAATCAGGCGTGCCCCGCGCCCGCCGCGGAAAAGGGCGGCAAAACCGGAAAATTTCTCCGGCAGATTTTGAAATCGGACAAGATCGGCCTATTGCTGGCGCTGGCGGTCATCGTCATCGTGTTCCAGGTGCTGACCGGCAACAAGTACTTTACCCCCGCCAACATCACGAACATCATGATCGCGATGAGCGTGGTGGGCCTTGTGACCATCGGCGAGAGCTTCCTGCTGATCACCGGCAAGGTGGACCTGTCTCCCGGCTCGGTGGCGGCGTTCTCCGGCGTATTGGTGGCGAACCTCCTGAACACCGGCATGAACATGTACCTGGCGATCGGCATCGTGGTGGCGGTGGGCATGGTGATCGGCATGATCAACGCGCTCTTGGTCAACAAGCTGAAGCTGGAGGCGTTCATCGCGACGCTGGCCACGATGAGCATCTTCCGCGGCCTCGGCTACATCATCTGCGGCGGCAAGTCGGTATTCATCACCAATGGCGATTACCTGAAGTTCGGCGCGGGCCGCATCCTGGATATCCCGATCCCGGTGCTCTTGTTCCTGGTGCTGTTCATCGTCTTCATGGTGGTGCTGGCGCGCACGCGCTTCGGCCGCAGCATCTACATGGTGGGCGGCAACCCCACCGCGTCCCGCCTGACGGGCATCAATTCTCAAAAGCTGCTGGTGATCCTGTTCATGCTGACGGCGGCGTTCTCGGCGCTGGGCGGCTGCATCATGACCGCCCGCATGTCCTCCGGCCAGCCGATGAGTTGCGAAGGCCTGGAGTTCGACGCGGTGACCGCGGCGGTGCTGGGCGGCGTGGCGATGCTGGGCGGCGTGGGCACGCTCGGCGGCGCGCTGATCGGCCTTCTCATCATGCAGGGCTTCAACAACGGCCTGATGATGCTGAACGTCCCGTCCTTCTGGCAGACGGTCTCCCGCGGCCTGCTGCTGATCGCGGCGCTGTCCTTTGACTACGTGCGCAACCGCAAATCCAAACTCAAGAACGCGTAGTCAGTAATTACCGCTTTCACTTTATCCGCGATGCGGATAGAATCTACAATTGTAGGAGGGAACACTGTGAAGAAGATCCTGGTCACCCTGCTCGTCATGATGATGGTCCTTGGGAGCGCCCACGTGGCGTTCGCCGCCGACGGCCCGACGCTGGCCTTCATCTGCAAGGACCTGTCTCAGGAGTGGTTCGTCGGCACCTCCACCTCGATGAAGGAAACCGCCACCGCCCTGGGCGCCAAGGACGTATTGATGTACGACTGCGGCATGAGCCCGGACAAGTACATGACCGCGCTGGACAACGCCATCGCCCAGAAGGTGGACGTGCTGATCGTCTGCCCGCCGGACCAGAAGCTGTCCCAGATCACCGTGCAGCGCTGCTCGGACGCCGGCATCAAGGTCATGGCGGATGACGACGGCCTGATCGACGAGAAGGGCACCCACATCGCCCCGGCGCTGGAGCTGGACGCCTACAAGGTCGGCCAGGGCATCGGCGAATACCTGGGCAAGTACGTGACCGACAACAAGCTGGACGCGGACTTCTCCAAGGTCGGCTACATCTGCATGACCATGAGCGAAGTCTCCTCCTGCGTGCCGCGCTCCACCGGCGCCGTGGACAAGTTCACGGAGCTCGTCCCCTCCTTCCCCGCGGACAAGATCATCAAGGCCGATTATGACGGCACCAGCGACAAGGGCTTCAACGTCGCCGCCGCCACCATCACCGCCAACCCGGACATCGGGACCTGGCTGGTGACCGCGCCCAACGACGAGGGCGCCCAGGGCGCGACCCGCGCGCTGGAGCAGGCCGGCAAGGACAAGAACGCCATCGTGATCGGCGTCGGCGGCTACCTGGCCAAGGACGAGTTCAAGAAGGACTTCTCCTGCTTCAAGGCGACCGCTTACATCGACCCGATTCTGGACGGCAAGATCGCCGCGACCGCGGCCATGGACTGGATCACGAAGGGCACCGTCCCCTATGACGAGTACAAGAAGGACGGCGGGCAGTTCGGCGTGTATCCCTTCAGCGCCACGATGATCGACGCCTCCAACTACAAGGAAGTCATGGGCGACAGCGCCAACTGATCTTACGGTTCCCGCGAAAAGGGGCGGCGCTATGCCGCCCCCTCTTTCTTGAAGGAGGCGACCTAAATGAACTCCCGCGAGCGAACGCTGATGGCCCTCCGCCACGAGCAGCCCGACCGGCCCCCCGTCAGCGCCACCTACACTCCGGAGATCGCGGAACTGCTCCGAAAGGTCTACGGCCATCCGGAGGAGGATCTGGGCTATGTGATGGGGAACGATTTAATCAAGACGACCGTAGGCATTGAGCTCAGCTATTACCGCTCGACGGACCCGGTCTACACCTGTCCGTTCGGCGTCACATTCCGAAACGTCAGGAACTTCGCCGGGGCGTACACGGAGATTGTGGGCGGCGCGCTCCGGGACGATCCGGACGGCGAAAAGCTCGCGGCCTATGTCCTGCCCGACCCGGACGACCCCGCCTGGTACAAGCCCGTCCGGGAGGCGGTCAAAAAGTACGGGCGGGAGAAGTTCATCATCGGCTCCTGCCAGTGCTCGATCTTCGAGGCCAGCTGGTACCTGCACGGCCTGGAGGACACGCTATGCGACATGATCGCGGACCCGGACTACGCTTCGGCGCTGTTCGACAAGATCATGGAGTTCCCGCTCAAGGCCGGGCTCAACCTGATCGACTCGGGCGTGGACATGGTGTGGCTGGGCGACGACGTGGCCACCCAGCGGGGCATGATGTTCTCGCTGGAATTGTGGCGCAAGCTGCTGAAGCCCCGGTACGCGGCGATCTTTGCCGCGTTCAAGGCGAAGCGGCCGGACATCGCGCTGGCCTACCACTCCTGCGGCAACTGCGAGGCGATCCTGGACGACATGGTCGAGATCGGCCTCACCGTGCTCAACCCCATCCAGCCGCTGTCGATGAACCCAGCTGGCATCAAGCGCCGCTACGGGAAGAAGCTGACGCTGTTCGGCGCCATCGACGTGCAGCACCTGCTGCCCTTCGGCACGCCGGGTGAAATCCACCAGGCCGTCCGGGACGCGAAAGCCGTTCTGGGCAAGGGCGGCGGCTACATCCTCTCCCCCGCGCACCACATCCAGTCGGACACCAGCCTTGCCAACATCCAAGCGTTTTACGAGGAGGCCTTCCAATGAATTCCAGGGAGCGCGTGATCGCCGCCATCCATCATCGGGAGCCAGACCGCTGCCCGATCGACCTGTCCGCCACCGGCCAGACCGGCATGAACGCATCGACGCTCTACCGCCTCCGGCAGGCGCTGGGCCTGGCGGAGCATCCGATCCGCATCATCGAACCCGCGCAGATGCTGGGCGACCCCGGCGAGGACCTGCTGAAACTGATCGGCAGCGACGTGGTGGGGCTGTGGAACCGGGGCAACTTCTACGGCTACCGCAACGAGCATTGGAAGCCCTGGCGGATGAGCGACGGCACGCCGGTTCTGATGGGCGGCGGCTTTACGTACGATGTGGACAGCGAGGGCCGCACCTGGGTCTACCCCCAGGGCGACCGCACGGCCCCTTACAGCGCGGTGATGCCCGCGGGCGGTTCGTTCTTCGACTCGGTGGACCACGCCGAGCCGTTCGACATGGACGACGCCGACGAGGACGCCCTCACCCCCCGGGAGGACTTCAAGGACGACTTCGGCCTCGCCACCGAGGAGGACGCGCGCTACTGGGAGAGCGAGAGCCGCCGTCTCTACGAGGAGACCGAATACGCCGTCGTCGGCATGCTGGGCGGCGCGGGGTTCGGCGACGTGGCCTGCCTGCCGGGGCCATCCGTCAAGCACCCCAGGGGCATCCGCCGGATGGACGACTGGCTGGCGGCGCACCTGTTGTTCCCGGACTACATCGACGAGGTGTTTTCGCTCCAGACCGAGATCATGCTGAAGAACCTGGAGCTCTACCGCCAGGCGGTGGGCGACCGGATCCAGGTCGTCTGGATTTCCGGCACCGATTTCGGCACCCAGCACGGCACGTTCCTGAGCCCGGACGTATTCCGGAAGCTCTACAAGCCCCACTACCGGATCGTCAACGACTGGGTGCACCAGCATACGAACTGGAAGACGTTCTACCACAGCTGCGGCTCGGTCTACCCGCTGATGGGGGACTTTGTGGAGATGGGCGTGGACATTCTGAACCCGCTGCAACTGTCCGCCGACGGCATGGACCCGGTGAAGATCAAGGCGGAGTTCGGGGAAAAGCTCACCTTCTGGGGCGGCGGCGTGGACACGCAAGGGACGCTGCCGTTCGGCACGCCGGACGAGGTGCGGCGCCAGGTCAAGGAGCGCATCCACATCCTGAACCGGGGCGGCGGCTACGTGTTCAACCCGATCCACAACGTGGTGGCGAACGTGCCGCCGGAGAACCTGATCGCGATGTACCAGGCGGCGCAATCTGGGCGGTAAAATTCGCTCCGCGCCTTTTACCGCGTTGGAACGGCTGCGCGGGCCTGAAACGCTGTGGCGTTTCCGGGCAAGCCCGCTGACCAGGCGATCAAAATCCGCTTCGCGTCTTTTGATCGATAAGGAAGGGGCTGCGCGGGCCTGAAACTCTGCGGAGTTTCCGGGCGGCCCGCTGGCTTAAGGAAATGTTTCCTCCACCAGTGTGCGCACTGGTTACGGAAACGCATTCCCACCGACAAGTCGGTGGGAATGTAATGAAGCTCGGGGAGACATGCGGGCCAACGGGAACGAAAGGAGAGTACGACGAATATAAGGTAGTTTTCCGGAATTTTCAGGCCCTTGACGCGCGCGGCGGCCAGGGGTACAATGGCGGCGAATCATGTTTTCAGGAGGAGATGCGGATGAGCTTTTGTTGGGCCACCCTTCACGTGCGCGATCTGGACGCGTCGCTGCGCTTCTATCAGGAGGTCGCAGGGTTGAGCGTCCGCCGGCGCATTGGCGCGGCCCCCGGGCCGCAGATGGTGTTTCTGGGCGCGGAGGGCGATTTGACCGAGATCGAACTGATTTCGGACGGAAAAAATCAGCCGAAGGATATGGGCAGCGATGTCTCCATTGGGTTTAATGTGAAGTCGCTGGACGATCAGATCGCCCTCGTTCGGGGAAAGGGCGTCGCCATCACCGGCGGCCCAATTTCTCCGAACCCCCGCGTGCGGTTCTTCTTCGTCAAGGACCCGGACGGGCTGACGGTGCAGTTTGTTGAAAACTTGCGTTGAAATCCACTTCGTATCTTTCAACGCAAAGGAAAAGGAACTGCGCAGGGCTGAAACGCTGCGGAGTTTCCGGGCGGCCTGCTGACCAGGCGATCAAAATCCACTTCGTGTCTTTCAACGCGAAGGAAAAGGAACTGCGCGGGCCTGAAACTCTGCGGAGTTTCCGGGCGGCCTGCTGACCAGGCGATCAAAATCCGCTTCGCGTCTTTTGATCGGGGGCGTTGAAATTCACTTCGTGTCTTTCAACGCGAAGGGAAAGGAACTGCGCGGGTCTGAAACGCTGCGGCGTTTCCGGGCGGCCCGCTGGCTTGAGGAAGTGTTTCCTCCACCAGTGTGCGCACTGGTTCCGAAAACGCATTCCCACCGCACAGGTCGGTGGGAATGAATGAAGTCCGGAGGGGCGCGCGGGTCGTCGGAAACGGTTGGAAGGCATGATAGGGTTCGTTACAGATCAGGCTCCGCGCCGATGAAAGCGTGGGGCCTGTTTTTTCATTCTATATAGGTTGCGGCGCGCGCCTTCTGCGCTTTAAGCCGCTGGCGGCCACGATGTCGATCATCGTGCGGGTCAGCGGGCGGGGCCGGTAGCCCAGCTCCCGGGTCGCCCGCTCGTGGGAGTAGAGCGCGTTGCGGGTGGCGGTGTTCAGCGCGTAGCGGGTGAAGAGCGGCGCCTTCTTCGCCAGGTGGTAGTAGGCCTCGGCCAGCGGCGCGAACGCCTTCACCAGCCCCGCGGGCAGGAACAGGCGAACCCTTCTGATTCCCGCCGCCCGGGTCAATGTGTCCAGGAGCTCCCGGAAGCTGATGAACCGGTTGGACAGGATGTAGCACGCGCCCGTCCGTCCGCCGTCCGCCGCCGCCAGGATGCCATCCGCCACGTCCCGGACGTCCACAAAATCAAACCCGCCGTTCACCGCCGCCGCCAGCTTTCCCTTGAGGCAGGTGGTGATCAGCCGCGCCGTGCCCACCGCCGGGTTGCCGTGAGGACCGATGATGCCCGCCGGGTGCACGCACACCGCGTCCAGGCCATCCTTGACGGCGTTCAGCACCAACTGCGTCGCCTCGGCCTTGCTCTTGTCGTAGGGGCCGTCCACTTCGTCCGGGCAGAAGGCGTCGATCTCCCGCATCACCTGGCCCCGGGGCAGCGTCGGGATCGCGTGCACGGAGCTGACGTAGACCAGCCGCTTCACCCGGTGCCGCCTGCAGGCGTCCAGCACGTTCTTCGTGCCGCCCACGTTGACTTCAAACAGCCTTTGGTTGGTTTTTCCCGTGATCTCCACGATCCCGGCGCAGTGGATCACCACCGCCTCGCCGTCCAGGCCCACAAGCAGCTGATCCAGCGACAGCGCGTCCCGCACGTCGCCCGCCACCTCGCGCAGCGCCTCGCGCCCGCCCACATAATCCGGGCAGCGCTCGCCCGGCAGCACCAGCGCCCGCACCCCGTCGCCCCGCGCGAGCAGCGCCTTCACCACGTGGCTGCCCAGATGCCCGGCAGCCCCCGTCACACAATAAACGCTCATATTTCTCACTTCCCGGTTCGTCAAAGCCGTGAGCAAACTTCTTCCCGCCCACGCTATGATTATACCCTTCGCCGGGAAGCGCCCGCAACGGTCAGATCGCCTTCGCCTGTCCGGTAACGCACACGCGCGCCAGGCGCCGCACGTTATCGAACAGGCGGCGCAAAACATGAGCTTTTCCGCCCTAATTTTACCAGCCGTGCGACCCAATTCCGCCATTTTTATGAGGCGCGCCGCCGGTGTTTGAATTTGCCGGACGCCCCGCACATGCGGGGCGTCCGGCGGCAGCATTTGAAAGATCAGGAGAGCGCGATACCGCCGCCGACGTGGGCGGTGATGCCGGTCGCCAGCGGAACGCCCGCGGAGATGTCCACCGTGAACACCAGCATGAGCCGCGTCTCCGCGCTCACCGGGATGCTCAGGCCTTCCAGAATGTTGTGCAGCACGGTACCGACGGCGACGGAGCCGGTCAGACTGGGCGCCAGCGTCACCAAAGTGCCGGGCAAAGGTGAGAAGTCGTCGTCGGGCGCAGTGGATTGATACAGTTCCGCGTAGACCGTCGCTGTCGAAACGGGCAGCGAGAGGCCCACGGTGATGCTGCAGTAGGCGGCGATCGAGGTGATGACGCCATCCCGCGGCATGGAGTAGGCCTGCGTGTCCAGGGCGAGCAGCGAGATGTCCACGCCGTTCAGAAGGATCGAGTTGGTCGCGTTGCCAAAGCCGATGGCCGCCGCCGTCAGGGATTCACCTACCAGTGAGCTGGCGAAGGTGACCACCGGGCCGGACGCGAACGGGATGATCGCGCCGCCGGCAGACGCGCCGGTCGGGCCGGTGGGGCCAGTCGCGCCTCTGGGGCCAGTCGGGCCGGTTGCGCCGGTTGCGCCCGTTGCGCCGGTCGGGCCGGTGGGGCCGGTTGCGCCGGTTGCGCCCGTTCCGCCGGTCGGGCCGGTGGGGCCCGTTGCGCCTCTGGGGCCAGTCGGGCCAGTTGCGCCGGTTGCGCCCGTGGCGCCGGTCGGGCCAGTCGGGCCAGTTGCGCCGGTTGCGCCGGTTGCACCGGTGAGGCCAGTCGGGCCAGTTGCGCCCGTTGCGCCCGTCGCGCCCGTGGCACCCGTCGGGCCAGTCGGGCCAGTTGCGCCGGTTGCGCCCGTGGCACCGGTCGGGCCAGTCGGGCCGGTTGCGCCGGTCGCGCCAGTTGCGCCGGTCGGGCCGGTCGGTCCAGTTGCGCCGGTTGCGCCCGTGGCCCCCATCGGGCCAGTCGGGCCGGTTGCGCCCGTGGCACCCATCGGGCCAGTCGGGCCAGTTGCGCCCGTTGCGCCCGTTGCGCCGGTGGGGCCAGTCGGGCCAGTTGCGCCCGTTGCGCCCGTTGCGCCCGTTGCGCCCGTTGCGCCCGTCGCGCCGGTTGCGCCGGTTGCGCCGGTTGCGCCGGTTGCGCCCGTCGCGCCCGTGGCACCCATCGGGCCAGTCGGGCCAGGCACACCGCGGGGGCCTTGCGCGCCCATCGGGCCTTGCGGGCCGGTGGGGCCAGTGGAACCCGTCGCGCCTGCCACGCCTTGCGGGCCTTGCGGACCTACGATGCCTTGCGGGCCGGTGGGGCCAGTCGCGCCCATTGCACCCCTGGGGCCGGTCGGGCCGGTGGGGCCAGGAGGGCCAGGCGGGCAGGGATGGCAGGGATGGTCGTGATGGTGATCGCACCAGTCGTCACAACCACAACCGCTTTGACCCCCCCGGTTCGGCCGCATGTTCCAGAAATCATTCGGTCTATTGTTACTGAGATTCATTGATTTCACCTCATGAAGGAAATTTGGAGTGTTGATCCCCTCCCATGTATATGTCGAAAGTCGTACTTTCGTGTATGATTCGTCAGCGCCGCCCGCGCTCCAGCGCCTCCTCAAAGAAGCGCAGATTGCTCATGAGCCGCTCATCCCGGGGCGCCAGCGCGAGCGCGCGCCGGGCGTGGCTGACCGCGGCCTCATGAAGGCCCAGCTGGTGCGCGGCGATGGACGCCAAGTCGTCCGGCGTAGAATCCCACGCGTCGCCAGAATTGACGTAGGTCTTGGATTTCTCCCCGATCTTCAGCGCCTCCTCGGTCAAAAAATAAGCCAGCGGCCAATCGCCCCGGGCGTGGCAGAACCTGGCGAAGTCCACATAGGGGTCTCGCATGAGGGGCATCTCCGCGATGGCGCGATAGTGCCAGGCGCAGGCGGAATGCGCCTCGCCCATCCCTTCAAACGACTTGGCGATCCACCGCATCGCGGCGCACCGCTCTTCCCGCCAGGTTGCGCCGGGCAGCGCGAGGTACCCGGTCAGCGCGTCGGCGCACTTTCGCCACTCGCCGCGGAACAGGTATTCCCGGCCCAGGTAGTAGCGCATGCGCTCGTTTTCGGGCGCCTCCCGGACGGCGAGTTCCAATAGCGGCAGGTACGATCCCCGGGGCTTCAGCGGATCGGGCGCGTGGTTCAGCACCATGCCCTCGATCCACACGGTCGCAAGCGGAAGCGTCCCCTCGTAGCGCACGAATTCGTGCACCGGGCAGGCCCAGCGGAAGCTTTGGCGGGAATGAACCTTGTCGTAATAGAACTGTACGTCCGGCGAGCCGTCGCTCTTCAGGCTCCAGTTGTACAGATATTTGCCGATGCGGGCGGCCTCGCCGGGGCATGCGGCCTCGTGCGCCCGCCACGCGTCCTCCAGCGCCTCCCGCCAGCCGGGGTTAAAATACTCGTCCAGGTCGGTGCATACGCAGATGTCCGCGTCCTCCGGCACGTGGTCCAGCGAGATATTCCGCCCCGCGTCGAACCGCCAGGGCATAACCCGCTCGGTAAAGACAGTGGCTCCCCGCGCGCGCAGGCGCTCTACGGTGCCGTCGGCGGAGCCGGTGTCGGTCACCACGACTTCGTCCGCCTCCCGCATCGAGTCCATCCAGCGGTCCACGAATTTCTCCTCGTCCTTCGCGATCGCGTAGACGCAAACCTTGAAGCGCTTCATGACCCGCTCCCCTTCGCGCGCTCCGCAATGAACCGGAGATTGCCGGTGAGCCGCTCGTCCCCCGGCTCCCGCGCGCAGGCCTCCCGCCCGAGCGCGTAAGCCTCCGCATACAGGCCCAGTTCATAGGCCGCGACCGCGCCGTAGTCGTACAGGGTGGCGCCCCAGCACTCGGGATCCGCCAGGTAACTGCCGCTGGATTGGGGGATGGACAGCGCCTTTTGCGCCATCGCGTAGGCCAGCGGCCAGTTGCGCTCCCCGTAGGCAAATTTCACCAGCGCCAGGTACGGTTCCCGCACCCCTTGGCACTCCGCGACGGCGCGGAACAGCCAGGATACCGCCTCCGCTTTCCGCCCCAGCGCCGCGCAGCTCTCCCCGATCAGGCGCATCGCCGCGCTACGCTCCTCGTCCCACCGGGCGGCGGGCAGGCTCAAGTACCGCTGAAGCGCCGCGATGGCCTGATCGTGCCTTCCGTGGAATGTGTACTCGCGCCCGAGCCAGAACGCCGCCTGCGCGTCATCGGGATCTTCCAGCGCGGACAGTTCCAGGAGCGGCAGGTACTGGCCGCGGGATTTCGCCGGGTCCGGGTAGTGGTGCAGCACCATGCCGCCCACGGTGACCGTCTTCTCCCCGCCCTCGCCGGTGTACTCGAGCACCTCGTGCACCGGGTGAACCCAGCGATAGCCTTTCCGCCGGTGGATTTTATCGGTCTCAAACTGCCGTTCCGGCGAGCCGTCGGCCCGGTGACGCCAGACGTATACATACCTCGCCCGAGTGTGCTCCACTTGCCAGACATCCTCGAGCTTCTTCCGCCAGCCGGGTTCGAACACCTCGTCCAGGTCGATGGACGCGCAGATGTCAAACTCCTCCGGTACCAGGTCCAGCGCCTGGTTCCGCGCCACATCGAAGCGCCAGGGCACGATCCTTTGCTCGTGAACCACCGCGCCCCGCGCGCGAAGCCGCTCCACCGTGCGGTCCGTGGACCCGGTGTCGAGCACCAGCACGAGGTCCGCCTCGCCCATTGAGTCCATAAAGCGATCGACGTACTTCTCCTCGTCCTTCGCGATCGTGTAGACGCAGATCTTGTACCCGCTCACCGCCGCCACATCCTTCCCCAAGACAGCGTATGTCGAGGCAAATCCCGGCGTTCTGCGGCAAAGCGGGCGGAAGATGAACGCAAAAAGCCCCCGGCAGGAGCCGGAGGCAAGTCGTAGAGGACTAATGTACGCCGCCGCCGCGGAAACGGAGCGACAGCGTCTTCTTCGGGCAGCCGTCCGCACAGCGGCCGCAAAGGATGCACTCGGCGCTATGCATGTCCTTTTTCTGCGCCATATCGCGGACGGGCAGGCTCATCGGGCAGTTCTTTTCGCAGGCGCCGCAGCCGATGCAGGGTTCGCCGTCCGCCTCCAGCCGCAGCCCCGGCAGGCGCAGTTTCCGGCGAAGCAGTTCGCCCAGCACCATGAGCGGCGCCATCCAGCAAACAGAGCGGCACATGGACCGGCGGCCGAACAGCAGCGCCAGCGCCATGATGCCAAGGACGACGGTGAAGTACATCATGTAGCCCGGCACGCCCGAGGCTGAGATGCCGTGATCGGTCATGAAAAAGAAGTCCAGCCCCTTCACGCCGCCCGCCCGGAGGAACGCCAGCGCGATGCCCAGAAGCCACGGCCCCCAAAACACGTATTTCAGCCAGGCCGGGGCCTTCGATGGCTTGCCGACAACCTTTGCGCAGCCCTCCTGCAGTGCGCCCGCCGGGCACAGCCAGCCGCAGAACGCGCGGCCGAACACCAAAGCGCTCACAAACATCGCCAGGAACACCACCGCGCTGCCGGTCAATACACCCATCGCGCCGCCCATGAGGATCAGATAGGGTGAAAGGTAATACAGCGTCACCGGGAACAGCAGCAGCGACAAAAGCAGCAGCAGGTTACGGATCGATTGCCGCCGGGTCATGGGTCCCACCCCTTTCCTCCGCGCGGGCTTCGATCAGTCCACGCGCCTCCCGGGCCCACTCCAGGCAGGCCCTGTGTATTTTCTCTCCGAAAAGCACCGTCAGATAGTAATACAGGTGATCCGCCCCATCCGGCGCGCCTTCGAGGTTCCGCTTGAACTGAAGGATCTCCTCCAGTTCACCCCAGTGCCGCTCGCCGAAACGCTCGACCCGCCGCACGTTCTCCTCCGCTTCCAGCGCGCCGCCGAAGAACAGCTTGAGCATCGCCTCGAACCGGAGGTGCTCCCTCTCCCTCGGCTCCCGGAGCCACCGCGCCAAAGTTGCCCGCCCCTCGTCCGTGATGCGGTAGGCGGTCCGCTCCGGCCCTTTGCCGCGGCTTCCAGGCAGCGCGACCGCCAGCCCTTCCCGCTCCATCTCCTTCAGCGCGGGGTAGATCTGGCCATAGCCCATGTCCCAGAACTTGCCGACCGATCCGCTCACCCGTTTTTTGAGGTCGTAGCCGCTCAAATCCTCGTGGGCGAGAAACCCCAGCAGAATTCCGCGCGCATTGTCCGCCACATAAGCCGCCTCCCCTCGCACTTACTATATCAAAAAGATATAGTCGTGTCAAGCGAAATCGTTAAGCAGGCAATAAAAAAACCCGGCGCGTAAAGCGTCGGGCGGATGGAACAACTGTATGGATCAGGCCTTGCCGTTGCAGCCCAGCACGTCGATCAGCTTGTGCTTGACCATCGCCTTGATGTTCTCGCGGGCGGGCTTCAGGTACTGGCGCGGGTCGAAGTGCTCCGGATGCTCCGCAAAGTACTTGCGGATGGTGCCGGTCATGGCCAGGCGCAGGTCGGAGTCGATGTTGATCTTGCAGACGGCGGAGCGGGCGGCCTTGCGCAGCATGTCCTCGGGGATGCCGATGGCGTCGGGCATCTTGCCGCCGTTGTCGTTGATCATCTTGACGTACTCAGGCATGACGCTGGAAGCGCCGTGCAGCACGATCGGGAAGCCGGGCAGGCGCTTGACGACCTCGTCCAGGATGTCGAAGCGCAGTTGCGGCTTCTGGCCGGGCTTGAACTTATAGGCGCCGTGGCTGGTGCCGATGGCGATGGCCAGCGAATCCACGCCGGTTTTGCCGACGAATTCCTCGACCTCGTCCGGGCGGGTATAGGAGGCGTCCTCCGCGTTGACGTTGACCTTGTCCTCGATGCCGGCCAGGCGGCCCAGCTCGCCCTCGACCACCACGCCGTGATCGTGCGCGTACTCGACGACCTGGCGGGTCAGCTTGATGTTCTCCTCAAAGGGGAAGTGAGAGCCGTCGATCATGACGGAGGTGAAGCCGCCGTCGATGCAGGATTTGCAAAGTTCAAAGGTATCGCCGTGGTCCAGGTGGACGCAGATGGGCAGGTCAAACCCGGCGGTCTGCTCGGCGTCGAGCAGCGCGGCCTCGATCAGCTTCATCAGGTACACATGCTTGGCGTACTTGCGCGCGCCGGACGACACCTGCAGGATCAGCGGGGCCTTTTCTTCCATCGCCGCCTCGGTGATGCCCTGAATGATTTCCATGTTGTTGACATTGAAAGCGCCAATGGCATAGCCGCCGGCATAGGCTTTCTTGAACATTTCGGTAGAGGTGACCAGCGCCATGAACAACACTCCCTTAATTCACTATCCTGGGGAAATTATAACAGCCCGCATTGTAAAAATCAAGCGCGCGCCCGGTTTGCGCGCAATCTTTCCGCAAAATCCGCCAAAACGTGCCGCGTTACAATAGGCTTTAGCATGCGCAGCGCGCGGCCGTTTATCCCCTGGGTTCAAGACACACGGCATGAAAAGGCCGGGCCGCGGGAGCGCCCCGCAGCCCGGCAAGACCTAAACCCGGGAGAAATTCAACGCCCGAGCGTCACACCAGTTTGCCGTACTCGTTGCACAGCGGATGGACCGACGCCTCGTCCTCATAGATTTCGGCGAAGCGCGAGGTGTTCTCCAGGAAGTAGTTGTCGGTCACGTCGTCGTTGACGGCGGACACCTCGCCCACCACCAAGTCGCCGGAGCCCGGCTTGGGCCCGAAGATGTGGGCGATGTAGGGCGCCAGCGAGATGCTGTTGCCCGGATGAATCAGGATCTCCCCGCCCGGCCGGTAGGTGTGCAGGATGCCGTCCTGAAAGACCTCCACGGGGGTATCCAGTTCCTTTCCGGTGGCCGGATCGGCGTTCCAGAGGAACACCTGCAGCGCGCTGCCGGTGCGGTTGATGATGTCCTCGGTCTTCATCACGTGGTAGTGCTTGGGCATCCGCTGCCCGTCCTTCATCAGAATGTACTTCTCGCAGTAGGGCACGCCGGCGGATTTGTCCTCCAGGCTGCCGTTCCGCACCGTGTACAGCACCGCGCCGACCTTCGCGAAGTCGCCCATGCCGAAATCGGTGATGTCCCAGCCCAGCATGACTTTGCGAACGGTGCCGATGTCGGCGGCGCGCGCCTTCCAGTCTTCCATTGACCAGGACGCGTACGCCGGCAGATGGATGTTGCTCTTTTCGAGCAGCGCCTCGGCCCAGCGGATCGCGCGGTTGATTTCAGAACGTTTCATCTTATGATCGCCTCCAGGTATTGATTCTGACGGACGCTATCTCATGAACGCAAGCCGCTCCGCGTTCCACTCGCAGTAGGGGATCAGCTGGGCCGCGCCCAGCGCCACGTTCCACTCCTCCATTGAGCCGGGCAGGATCATCACCTTGCGGCCCGCCTGGTGCATCTGCCGCCGGAGCGTGGCCTCCCGGATCAATTTCAGAAATTCGCCGCCGTTCTTCATCAGGCCGCCGCACAGGTAGATTTTGTCCGGGTCCATGATGTTGATGGTGGTGGCCAGCGCGAGGCCGATGAAGTCCGCCGCCTTCTTCGTTATGCAGCGCATCACGCTCTGCCGGTTGATTCGGGCCATCTGATGTTTGTCGATCCGCGCGTAGGTCTCCAATCGCATCACAATCCTTCGTACCGCGATTCGCTGGTATTATAGCATCATCCGCCGCAAAAGGCCAGAGGAGGAAGCCAATTCGGGCCGAAGGACTGTAGGATTACAATACATATTGGACAGTGAGGAGAAAAAAGGGAGCGGGAGAGGGGCACATCGGTTATGATTGAGTTGCACCAACAATCAGCCGAAAGGAAGTGTCCCATCCCGCATGCAGAGTGTA
>Ga0268263_1000509_pt1 | contig 59661 bp, 45 predicted proteins | sample Biomet5_FD_190358 | JGI IMG/M metagenome (GOLD analysis project Ga0268263, IMG submission 190358) | Microbial communities from bioreactor (seeded with sewage sludge) at LBNL, California, USA - Biofuel metagenome 5 (SPAdes) (version 4) | ecosystem: Engineered > Bioreactor > Anaerobic >... | reverse complement strand
TGGACGGAACCTTAAGTATTCGCTACGGGCCGAGAACACTCGGGTGGTATGATTCCAACGGCCAAAGCATCAAAGCGCCGAAATACAAAGCGGCCTAAAAAAACACCCCCTTATCCCCAATCCATTATCCCACCCCCCCCGGGACAATGGATTGGGGATAAGGAAACAAAACCAACAAACCAAAACACAAATAAGAAAACCTAAGCGGACAGATCACTTGTTCTAGAACCGGTCAGTTTGACTTGTTAACAACAGTGATTGTTGGGAAAGAAAACCACATTTCAGATGAACTTAAGTAAAAGGGGAAAACGAAAAAATAAGGCGTGAATTTCGAAGCGTAAATTGAAGAATTTTTTGGTGGGGGAAAGTAATCTGGTGACCTTTTGAGATAAACACTACAAAAATGTCACCTTTGTTACGATTTTGAGAGAATTTGGCAGAAGCATTCTCTTTTTTTAAGAGGGGAAAATGTCTAATTGTCCTAAAAGTGTATAAAAATGAACTTTTGTGATGTTTTGTGAACGTTTTTGCAATTTTTTTTGAAAATTTCGCTTCGCATTTTCACAAGTGTTGTTTATTGTTTTCTTATAAAACAATGAGCGCACGGTTAACAACAAACAATGAGTCTTCTATTGCTGACTCCAGCGCTGATTCTGCGCAGGCAATAGAGGCTGGACAGTCGGGCTCTTTGAGGAAAATTTCGTGTCAGTCTGCCAAACATATGTGGGACAGTTCTGACGCCCTTTTGATGGCGAAGCCCTGCCGTTTTCGTGTGCAGAATGATCTGACTTCATCTCCCGCTCAATAGAGGTGTGTAATTTGTCTTGTTAGTCTTGCTTGCCTCCCAGGTAAGCTTCTTTTACTTGTGAGCTTTGCCGCAGTTCTGCGGATTTCCCTTCTAGAACGATTCTTCCTGTCTCCAGAACGTAGCCACGTTGAGAGACTTCCAGCGCCAGATTTGCATTTTGTTCAACCAGGAGAATTGCAATCTTTTGTCGACGATTGATTTCCACGATTTTCTCAAAAATGGTTTGAACAAGGATGGGGGCGATTCCCAGTGAAGGTTCATCGAGCATGAGGAATTTGGGTTGGCTCATGAGTGCCCGCCCAATGGCTAGCATCTGTTGCTCTCCACCAGAAAGGGTGCCTGCCAATTGTTTGCGTCGTTCTTTCAGTCGAGGAAAAATGTCGTAGACATATTCTGCCGTGCCACTGATGGTCTTTTTATTGGTCTGCAAAAAGGCTCCCATTCGCAGATTTTCTGTTACGGTCAGATTGCCAAAAATCATCCTTCCTTCTGGCACATGGCAAATTCCAGCAGCCACAATTTTGTGTGATGCGTGGTTCGTTATATCAGCTCCAAGATAAAGGATCGCGCCTTGAGCTTTTACGAGACCAGAGATGGCTTTGAGAATTGTGGTTTTGCCCGCACCATTGGCGCCGATGAGCGTGACGATTTCGCCCTCTGCCACATTGAGGGAAACGGATTGCAAAGCGGCGATGGCGTCATAATTGACGGTGAGGTTTTTGATTTCCAACATCATGGCGTGCCGTCAGTTTTTGCGGTGTCACCCAAGTAGGCCTCAATGACTTTTGAGTTTTTCCTGATTTCGCTGGGAGGGCCTTCCGCAATTTTTATTCCGTAGTCGAGGACAACAATTTTTCGGCAGATTCCCATGACGACCTGCATGTCGTGCTCAACCAGAAGAATTGAAATCTTGAATTTTTCTTCGATGAATTGAATCAGGCGCATCAACTCGATTTTTTCGGTGGGATTCATTCCTGCGGCGGGTTCATCAAGAAGCAACAGACGCGGTTGAGTGGCCAGGGCGCGGACGATTTCCAATCGGCGTTGATCTCCATAGGGAAGATATCTGGCATAGGCATCGCGAAAACGTCCCAGATTAAAAATCTCAAGGAGTTCCATGACTCTGTTTTCAATCTCATCTTCTTCTTTGTGAAATTTTCTACTACGAAGAATCGTGTCGCAAATACTCTGCCGTAGATGCAGATGAAATGCGGCTCGAACGTTATCAAAGACGCTCAGGGACTGGAATAAACGGATGTTTTGAAAGGTTCTGGCAACGCCGCTTGCCGTGATTTCATAAGGTTTTTTCCCTTTCAGAGATTTTCCCTGAAAAGTGATGGAACCAGAAGTGGGCGTATAAACACCAGTAATCAAATTGAAAACAGTTGTTTTCCCGGCTCCGTTTGGGCCGATCAGCCCCACCAAATCGTTTTCCCCAATTCCAAACGAAAGATCAGAAACCGCCGTCAATCCGCCAAATTGGATGGTACAGGACTCCATGCGCAGCAAATCGATTGTGGAAGCGGGTGTTGTCATTTGCCGGAGGGAGATTTCTTTTTGATCTTCCAAGTGAACAATCCCTGTGGACGCAACAGCATTATTAATATGAGAAGCAGGGAATAGAGAATCATGCGTGTCCCCGCAATCCACTTGAGCGAGATGGACGCATCCGTAAATGGTAATGGGATGTGCCAGCCCGAGAGAACTCGCAAGAATTCAGGCAGCAATGTCAGAAGGATTGCAGCAGCCGTGACTCCTGCCATGTTCCCCATGCCTCCTAGAATGACCATGACCACGATTTCAATGGACGCCATGAACCCAAAGCCGTCTGGGTTTAAATATTGTTTGAAATGCGCGTAAAGTCCGCCAGCCACACCGGCAAAAAAAGCGCCGATTACAAAAGCCGTGACCTTGTAACGTGTCGTGTTGATGCCCACGGCTTCGGCTGCGATTTCGTCATCCCTTACCGCCAGGAAACCTCGTCCATGGGTTGAATGAACCATGGATGTGATGACGTAAATGGCCAGCGCCGCGATGGAGAATGTCCAAAAGAAATTCGTGTAAAGCGGAATTCCAGTCAGTCCACGTGAAGCGCCGACTGCTTCTGTGTTTTGCAAAATGACACGAATGATTTCACCAAATCCCAGTGTGACAATCGCCAGATAATCTCCCCTCAACCTCAGGGAGGGGGCACCCACAATCAGACCGACCAGAGCTGTCACCAATCCCCCAGCAATCAGCGCGACAACGAACAAGGCTTGACTCGCAAAAAGCCCTCCTCCCAATGCTGGAAGAATTTTTCCTGAGCAATGAATGGAAAACATTGCCGCCGAATATCCGCCAACAGCCATAAAACCGGCATGGCCCAAAGAAAATTGTCCTGTGTAACCGTTGATTAGATTGAGGCTGGCCGCCAGAACAATGTTGATTCCAATTCCGACCAAAACATCAAGGTAATAGGGATTGATGTGCGAGGAAAATAAGGAAATGACGAAGCTTGCGATGATCGCGGCGAGAAGCAGAAGTTTGGGCCGCGTGCTCATATTATACCTTTTCTACCTCCGCCTTCCCCAGAATACCGGAGGGCTTGAAAAGAAGAATGACAATCAGCACCGCAAACGCAATCGCATCGCGATACGTGGAGAGGGACGATGCAGAAACGTAAGTTTCCGTTGTTCCCAGAAGAAAACCTCCAACCACCGCGCCGGGTAGATTCCCAATCCCTCCCAATACCGCTGCCACAAAGGCTTTGAGCCCTGGCAGAATGCCCATCAGTGGATCGATGCTGGGAGAATAAAGGGCGTAAAGAACGCCACCCACCCCCGCAAGAGCCGATCCCAAACCAAAGGTGAAGGAGATGACCATGTCCACATTGATCCCCATCAGCGCTGCTGCCTGTGGATTGTTGGAGACGGCGCGCATGGCAATGCCAATGCGTGTTCGTTTGACAATGTAACACAACCCCACCAGCAGCAGAAAAGTCACGCCAAGAATCAAACTTTGATTAACACTGATGCTCAGCGTGTGCCATTCAATGAGCGGGCGGTCTGTGATGAGTTCTGGAAACGCCTTGGGATCAGGACCGAAAATCCATTGTCCCGAGTATTCAAGGAAGAGTGAGACTCCAATGGCCGTGATCAATACAACCAGCTTTGGCCGTGCACGTAGTGGCCGGTATGCCAGATATTCAATGATTATCCCGAGAATTGCACAGACGATCATGACCCCCAGTATGATGACGAGAAATGCTCCGATCCCGGGAATTGGCAGCACCTTGGCTACGATCGGAGCACAGTAAAACGCAAAGAACGCCCCGACCATGAACACGTCTCCGTGTGCGAAGTTGATGAATCCCAGAACGCCATACACCATGGTGTAGCCAAGGGCGATGAGAGCGAATGTCGCTCCAAGCGAAAGTCCATTGATGAGTTGTTGCAGGAATTCTAACAAGCGAAAGGATCAGGAACCGGTTTGTTGATGTTTGTTAATTTTTTGATGTTGTTCAAGGTTGGACCGTTTCCTGATAACGGAATTTTGCACCCTCCGCTTTGAGAATGACCGCAGGTTTGTGTGCGTTTCGGTGATCATCAAGAGTGATGTGCCCAGTGACAGCGGGAAAATCTTTGGTCGTTGCAATGGCATCCCGGAGTTTTAATGAATCCGTACTCCCCGCCCGTTTGAGGGCATCTGCAAGAATCAGAACGGAGTCGTATCCCAGAGCGGCCATTGCATCGGGGACAGCGTCATATTTTGCCTTGTATCGTTTGACAAAGTCCTGGACTTCCGGACGGTTTTCCTCGGAAGAATAGTGGGTGGAAAAGAACGTTCCTGCGATGGCCGAGCTACCCGCAATTTCCGCCAGATGCGGCGATTCCCATCCGTCACCGCCAAACAACGGCGCTTTGATTCCCACCTGCCGCGCCTGCCGGATGAGCAGCCCAACGTCCGTATAGTAACCTGGAAGTAAAACAGCTTCAGGTTGTGCCGCCTTGATCGATGTGAGTTGTGCGCGAAAATCCTTGTCTCCACCGCTGTAGTTGCGCTCCTGAACGATTTGGCCACCTTTGGCAACAAACGCCTGTTTGAAATTATCAGCAAGCCCCACGCTGTAATCGCTCTTGGTATCAATCAACATGGCCACCTTTTTGACCTTGAGATTGTTTAGCGCGTAATTGGCCAAGAGCCCGCCTTGAAAAGAATCCGTAAAACAAATTCGGAAAATATAGTCTCCCTTTTCTGTAACCTCAGGATTGGTTGAACCGGGACTGATCATCGGAATCTTGTTTACCTGACAAATCGACGCGGCCTCAAGAGATCTGGAGGATGCCACTTCACCGAGTATGGCAATGACTTTGTCACTGGCGATTAGTTTTTGAACAACGGTGCTGGCCTGACCTGCCTTCGACTGGTCATCTTCGTAAACGAGCTGGATTTTTTTGCCAAGAACCCCACCGGTGGCATTGATCTCATCCACGGCAAGAACTGTGGCGTTATGAATGGATTGACCAAAAGTGGCTTCTTTCCCCGTGAGCGAGGCAAATTCCCCAACTTTAATAGTGTCTTGAGCTTTGGCAAAGGCCACAGACAGGATGGCCATGAGGGCAAATACGAGTGTTCTGTTCATAAGCACTTCGTTCTTCAGACATAGCAATAATATTGAGCAGAAGCCAGAAAAGATTCTGTTTTTTTACACAAACTGAGCGTCCCTCATTTTCTGATTTGATTGAGCAATTGAATGGACGGTTCGTGCCCCGCTTTTGCCGCCTCTTCAAGACAATGACACGCAGCCGTCTTGTTGCCAAAAACATGATAAAGGACCCCTAGATTATAATAGGCCAGGAACGATCCGGTGCCACGCACACTCTTGTAATGATTGGTATCCCCAAGGGCAATACATCGCTTGTAACACGCCTCAATTTTGGGGAGAAATGCGATATTCTTTGCCGGATCACTCTTCACTAAATTCATGTAAAACATTCCGCAAACAAAGTGAAAATCCGGGAAATCTGCCAATGATTTCTCACTTTCCTGAATAACCTTCAATCCAGTCTCATATCGCTTTAACTCAAGAATGGCGTGCAAAAAATCCACAACGATATTGGGGGCAAACGCATCGTTGGAGCCTACAAAAATGTAGGCTTTTTCCAGGCATTCAAAAGCCTTGTCTATTTTACCAAGACTTGAATATTCCACGCCGAGCTGAAAAAGGTAGTGAGCATTCTTTGGTTCTCGCTCCAGCTCTCGAAGTAAAAGCCGCACGTTGCGATCGGACTTCGTCGTTTCCAGATAACCGTCGTGCAACAATTCTGCTTCCAAACAAACGCGAGGCAACGGCGAGACCAGTTGCTCGTGAATGCGTCCGGCAAATTGAGCCCCTCGCGGAAACAACCTCGAAACAAAGCCCTGAGAGCGCATGAGCTGCCCGTTCTTGCGAAACTCGCTCACGATCTTTAAACGTCCGATTTTTTCGGGGCCATTAATGAAACGCACCATTTCGCTCGCCAGTGCGGAGGTTGCATACTCATCCGCATCCAACACCAGAATCCAATCCCCAGTCGTCTTTTCCAAAGAGAAATTTCTGGCTGCTGAAAAATCATCGATCCACTTGAAATCAAAAACCTTTGCCTCCATGTCTTGCGCGATTTGAACGGTTGAGTCAGTCGATCCGGTATCAACAACAACCATCTCATTCACCGTATTGGCGACACTTTTCAAACAACGAGCAAGACAACGACTCTCGTTTTTTACGATCATCGCGAGCGACAACTTTGTGTTAATTTCCGGCATTCGCGTCATAAATTGCTCTTTGCGCCTTCGCCTGGCAAGGAGAACCAGTGCGTTCAACGGATGGAGACTCTGACCGTGCTTGTGATGACTTTGTTTTTCGCGATGAAAATCGGATGGTAGAAAGAGCCGTATTATTCTCAATAAACTTGATTGTGTGTGGATTATCTTCTAATGATAACAAAATACTCACGAAGTTTGTTGATGCGCATAATAATCAATTATCACTGGAGAATATGAAGCTAAACTCCATTGTCATGGTTGGGGCATTATTTCTTGGCGGAGTGTTATTTTCTCTTTTTAACGCAGAGGCGGGACAATTTGGTGATTTTTCGTATGCCGGTAACGAAAGTGGAGTCACTATTTCGAAATACACTGGAAATGAAACCAATGTTGTTGTGCCGGATGTAATAGAAGGAGCAAATGTAACAATCATTGGAGACTGGGCATTTGCGAGCAATCACAATTTGGTGAATATTTCGATTCCTCAGACTGTAACAAATCTGGGAATGGGGGCTTTTCAAGAGTGTAAAAAACTTGAATCCATTGTCATTCCTGATGGAATTAGTTTAATTCCCAGTTGGATTTTTTACGATTGCTTAAGCCTTACGAACGTAACAATTCCAGGCGGTGTGAATAAAATTGGGGAATCCGCCTTCAATCAGTGTGTAAAATTGCAAAATCTCTGTTTGAATGGAATTATTTCTACCATTGATACATGCGCTTTTTCTGGGTGTTCTAGTCTGACCAATGTTTCTCTTCCCCTCACTGCTACGAATTTTGGCAAGTATGCCTTTATGAACTGTGAGAGTCTAATAAGTGTTAACATGCCTGGAGGGACGAGCATTGCTGTTGGGCTTTTTCAAGGATGTTCTCACCTCAAAAGTGTCGTAATCTCAGAGAATACATTGAGCATAGGTGCTTTTGCATTCAGTGGTTGCTCAAGTATTGCTGATGTGGCCTTGCCGGGTGGTTTGAATATAATAAGTGATTTTGCGTTTGCAAAATGCTCTGGGCTCACGAATATCAACATCCCTAATAGCGTGACTGCAATTGGCACGTATGCTTTTTGGGGGTGCAAGGATTTGACACAAATTTCTCTTTCGACAAATGCCAATGTTGGACCTCTGGCATTTGCAGAGTGTTCGAGTCTGGTCGATCTCAACATTCCAGAAGGGCTTTCAAAGATAGGCAGAGATGCTTTTAGAGAATGTTCGAGCTTAAAAAATGTTTTCATTCCATCCAGTGCAACGAATGTGGATTGGCCTGTGTTTTCTCAATGCCCAGAGCTTTCATTGATCCAAGTTGATCCAGCAAATCAGGTATATACTAATATTGATGGGGTGTTGTTTAATCTGCCCCAACAAGCTCTCATTTCATGTCCGGTTACAAAAACGGGTGTATATACAATACCAAGTTTTGTCCTCAGAATTGGAGACTATGCCTTTTATAATTGTACCAATCTAACTGGGATAAGCAATTCAGCGTCAGTGCCTGTGTTTGGTAGATATGTGTTTAGTGGTTGTTCAAACCTTGCCTTCGCAAATGGAATAGATTCACAAATACAAAATCTACCGGAATCAACTTTTGAGAATTGTGTCTCCTTAACGAATTTTACATTCTCGAAATTAATGATAAATGTGAGTAGTAATGCATTCGGAGGATGCAGAAGTCTGGCATCTATTGATTTGAGTAAGATCAGACAGGTTTTTGATTATAGCTTTTGGGGATGCTCCAGTCTCACTAATGTCGTATTTAGTTCGTGGGTTTCTTTGATTGGAGACTTTGCATTTTGCAACTGCTCAAATTTGATTAGGTTCAATCTTGATTCGCGAAACTCGAATTATGCCATTGTTAATAACCTGTTGTATGATTATGCCAAGAAGATATTGATTACCTGTCCTGGAGGAACTATGGGAGAAGTGATCATTTCAAATGGCACGACAAAGGTTCGTTCCCGGGCTTTTGAAGGGGCTGGCAGACTGACAAGTATTGTATTCCCAACAAATCAGTTGTCTGTTGAATGTTACGCCTTCAAAAATTGTTCAGGGCTAACAAATGTCCATATTCCTGCTTTAACAGTCCTCAATTTGGGGGTGTTTGATGGATGTTCGAGTCTGACATCAATTGATGTCGATGTTTTGAACCCGGAGTTGAGCAGCATTGATGGAGTGATGTTTGATAAGAGCGGAACGGCGCTCATTGAATTTCCTCCTGGACGTTCTGGTGCTTACACGATTCCTAACGGAGTGAAAGAAATATGGGATGGAGCATTTCGATCATGTTCGAAGCTGACCGAAGTCACCATTCCTTCTTCTGTTGTCGAAGTTGCATACGGAGCATTTGATGGGTGTTTCAGCTTGAAGAAAATCAATGTGGCAGATGACAATGGAGTTTTCCGAAGTGTCAATGGAGTGTTATATGACAAGACATTGACCAAAGTGATTCAATGCCCTGGTGGAATGGAGGAAAACGTTACTTTGCCTGAGAGTGTTACTAACGTTGTTCCGCTTGCTTTTGCTGACGTTTCCAATTTAAAGAAAGTTGTCATCCCAACAACCAAGGAAGTGACCGTCGGTTGTTATGCCTTTTATTCGTGTGGTGATCTGAATGGTGTCTATTTCGGTGGTGATGCCCCCTTGACAGAACAAAGCCGATTTCTTTTTGGTGACTCTGACCTAGTGACAGTTTACCACAGAACTTCGGCTAATGGGTGGGCCCCATTTTTTGCGGAGCGTCCGACAGCGATTTGGAATGCTGTGGAGATGCCGTCCTTGACTGTGCGTCGGGCTAACGAGAAAGTGACCATAAGCTGGACCGGTGGGCAGCTCCAGGTAACAACTAATTTAACACTTGGGGACTGGAGCCAGCTTGATGTGACATCTCCTTATATTGTTGAGCCAGACGAACCACAAAAATTTTATAGAGTGAAATCCATTGAGTAATTCAAAAGTGAACAGTCGAAAATCTTGGAAGGTTATTTACACGATGTATGGTGTTGAATCCAAATAACATCCTCGTTGTTTGCCACAGTTATAGGAATTCCGAGGAATTGGTAGGAAATCTTTGGAATGGCTGCTAATTTTGTAAATTTATGGAATTCGACATGTCCATCAGCAAAAGAAAATATTCCTGAATTATTGTGGTAATACGACGGATAATCAATCCATGAAACGATATCCATTCGGACACCAAAACCGCCATCGTTCATGGAGTCAGGATGTTCTTCTGTGAAAACCCATAAGTTTTTTGCGCCGATTTTGTTGATATCGCTTTCCTTGGCAAAGACGGTCCAGCTACCATGGCCACTCCCGCCATCGAGCCACACTCCAGAATTTGCCAGCTTGCCATCAGGACGTAAACCTACAGCTTGGCTCAAGGACACACTGCGGTTGCGTGGAATACCAGTTTTTCCTGAGGTGCAGCTCAAATCCAAGGGACATTTGTAAAGGCGAGGATTCTTCGTATAAGGCCCCATCAAGGCATAATTGGAATTGAGTAGAAAACCACTGTTGGTATCAGCTCCAGAGGGCATTCCGCCAGAGTAGTTCATGTCACCGAAAACCCATGCTTTGTCATCTGAAGTATCAGGACAAAATACTAGTCTCCCACTGTTGTCTTTAGAGTAAGCTTGCCATCCGGCTGTCAATAACCTGAAATTATTCAGGCATGTGCCATCTTCGACCTTTTGTTTGGCACTGGATAGAGCCAAGATTTGGAGGCTGACAAGAATGGCGAGGACGGCAGTGATGACAAGAAGTTCTACCAGAGTAAAACCTTTGTTTTGATTTACCGAAAACTGATGCTTTACACTTGAAGAAATCATAATTCGTTTTTTGCGCTGCTTTCTGAAACGCAAGATCCGATTTGTAATAATACAGGCTGGTTGAATATTAAATCGAGTAATGAAAAAGACGAGCATTTAATTCATTCAAAAAACACCGATATGCTGGTTAATCATTTTCTAATTTTTGGCATTGGCCTTGGAAGTGAAAACCGATAAGGTGTTGAAAACCCGGCGGATTGTGAACAGTGGTTTTACATGTCACGCAAGGGGTGTACCTATGAAAAGTCGCATTTTGTTTTGGTCCATAACGTCGGCTCTGGCCGGTTTCCTGTTTGGTTTTGACACGGTGGTCATTTCTGGCGCGGAACAAAAGATTCAATCCCTCTGGGGGCTGAGTGACAAAGTCCACGGTTTTGCCATGGGGGCAGCGTTGTATGGAACCGTTTTGGGGTCCTTGATTGGGGGATGGCCTGCTGATCGTTTTGGACGGAAGGCCACGTTGTTTTGCATTGGTTTGTTGTATATCGTTTCTGCATTGGGATGTGCTTTTGCGGATTGCGTTTCGGTGTTTATTGTTGCCCGATTGATTGGGGGGCTGGGGATCGGAATTTCGACTGTTGCGGCTCCGCTTTACATTTCTGAGATCGCTCCCCCGGCATACAGGGGAAGGCTTGCGGGAATGTTCCAGTTCAATATTGTATTTGGAATTGTTGTTGCCTATGCCTCGAATTATCTGCTTCAAAAAACTGGCGACAATGCGTGGCGTTGGATGCTGGGGGTTGCCGCGTTCCCTTCCATTGTTTACACGTTGATGTGTTTTGGAATTCCTGAAAGCCCGCGTTGGTTGATTTCCAGAAAGGGGGATCGTCCTGCTGGGCTGAGGGTGTTAAAGCTGATCGAGCCCGAGGCTTCTGACAAGCAGATCGAAGCTGATGCTGATGAGATACTGGCGGCTACGACCCAGAAGGTTTCCAATACGCGTTTTTGGACACGCGAGTTACGCATTCCAATTTGTCTGGCCATTTTTGTTGCGTTTTTTAACCAGCTTTCGGGAATCAACGCGATTTTGTATTTTGCACCGCGTATTTTTGAGGCGGCTGGGCTTGCGAAGGATGCGGCAATGCTGCAATCCGTTGGAATTGGCATTACGAATCTGGTGTTTACGTTTGTTGGGTTGTGGCTGATTGACCGGCTGGGGCGTCGCACGTTGCTTTACATTGGCTCGTTTGGTTACATCCTGTCGCTGGGGCTTGTGGCTTGGGCATTTTTCACGCAGCACTTTGGTTTTGTGCCGGTGCTGATTTTTGCTTTTATTGCGGCACACGCAGTGGGGCAGGGGGCTGTGATCTGGGTGTTTATTTCGGAGATTTTTCCCAATCGTCATCGTGCTGCTGGCCAGGCTCTGGGGAGTTTTACCCACTGGTTTTTTGCGGCCATTCTGGCCACGTTTTTCCCGATGACGGTGAAGGCGTTTGATCCTGGCTTTGTGTTTCTGTTCTTCTGTGGAATGATGGTGTTGCAGTTGATTTGGGTCAAATTCATGGTGCCTGAAACGAAGGGGGTTCCATTGGAAAAAATCCAGGAACAATTGGGGGTGCGTTCAGAATCGGCGGCGCGTTCCTAGCTTTCCTGCTGGATGGGGTGTTTGAGTTGACAGCGAAAAAGCGTTGGACAAACTGCCGTTTCCATTCAAGATTCATTGCATGTCGTTGCCAGCGGATTATCACATGCACACCTGGCTCTGCCGGCATGCTGTCGGTGAGCCTGTGGATTATGCCGCCCGCGCTGTGGCGTTGGGCTTGAAAGAAATCGCATTTACGGATCACTCTCCGATGCCAAAGTATTTTGACTATTGGAGAATGCTTCTGGAGGATTTATCCACTTACGTGGAAAAAGTGCGCGTGGCGCAGAAGCAGTTTCCCAATCTGGTCATTCGTCTGGCGATGGAAGTGGATTATTTGCCCGGGGGAGAGGATTGGGTGAGGGAATTGGCAAAGATGTATCCATGGGATTTCTTCATTGGCTCGGTTCACTATGTGTCTGACACGTGGGCGGTGGATGATCCAAAGGAATTGTCCAAGTGGAAGGAGCGCGATCCATACGAAGTGTGGGAAGCGTATTTTGATCGGTTGGGCATGGCGGCTCAATCTGGGCTGTTTGAGATCATTGGACATGCTGATCTTCCCAAGAAATTCGGGATTTATCCAAAGCGCGATTGCACGGCAATGTTTGAACGCTTTCTGGACATTGCCAAGAAAAGTGGGGTGGCCTTGGACATTAACACTGCGGGGTTGCGCAAGGACTGCAAGGAAATCTATCCCAGTCCAGCGTTCATGAAGCTTGCTGCTGCCCGGCAAATTCCCATCACGTTTGGATCGGATTCGCATGATCCAATTGAGGTGGCGATGGGGTTTGACAAGGCGGTGGAAATGGTGAGGGGTTTAGGCTATACGCACTATTGTCGATTTGAGCAGCATCGGCGTTTGGACACGAAAATCGGAGATTGATGAGCTGTTGAAATGGAAAAAGCCGACAACGACGTGCCGGCTTTTTGAGATTGATTTAGGGGGGGCTACTTGGCTTTTGTGGTCACCGGGCCTGAACGCAGGACTTTTATGGGTTCGGGCGTTTTGTAGTGGCGTTTGATGCCTAATTCATTCAAGGCAGCCGTGGGCACGCGTGAAATGAACTCAGGAAAACTCCGTTCTACACGGTCACGGAGGAGTTTTTGACCGGTCTTGGAGGCCCAAAAATCATCTTCCAGCTTTGTAAGTGCAATGCCTCCTTCTTCCGGTGTCATGTTTTCGCGCTTTGCGAGGAACCATACCAACTCTTTATCTCCCGGCATACAGACGGGAAATGGGACAAACTTCAATTTTATTTCCTGTTCTTCGCTGGGTTCTTCGCCAACCGGGTGGACTTTGATCTGGCTCTCAAATTGACGACCATCTGGCAGTTGCACTTCGACGGACAGGGCTTGATCTTTGGCGTCGGGTTTGATCGTAACATCTCCATCGCCAAAGGCAGAGAGAAACTGTTGTTTCACGTCATTGACTGTCTTGGGTTCCAGATCTGGCAATTCTACTCGTTCGCAGAATTGTTCGAAAGCGTTGGCTCGCGCCTTGGCCTTGAGTTCGGATTCGCACGCTTCATAAATTTTCCCAGCTAACTGGGGGTCATGGGTGGCTTTTGGAAGGATCTTCTTAAGGAGTTCCAAAAGTTGGGCTTCAGCGCCATGGCTGGCTTTTGATTTGTCTTTTTTCATGCTTCAAAAAACGGGTAATTGTTATCTGACATTTCCCCGGAAAGTGCAACCTGTATTGCGATGGTTGGAAGAAGTGTAACTTACTAAACCTACGCTGCGTCTACCAAAACAGCGGCGAATAGTGGCGGTGCAAAGTTAGAATACATCGTCGAAGTAGAAACTATCAGAACGTATTATTATTATGATCAAACTTAAACAAAATCTGTTACTCTCTGTATTGCAGGTTCTTACATGCGCCTTGTTGGCGTTTGGTGCTGCCGGTCTTGCCTGTGCCGATACGGCTAAAGTCGATCCTTCCGGCACTTGGCAATGGTCAACTCCGGGCCGTAATGGGGCTCCTGGACGTACCAACACGTTGGTTTTGAAACTCGAAGGCGATAAATTGACTGGAACCTTGTCCGTTCCTGTACGTAACGGAAATGTGGATACAAAGATTGAAGAAGCCACATTCAAAGGGGATGAAATTGCCTTCAGCGTGACTCGTGAATTCCGCAATAACAAGATGACCACCAAATACACTGGTAAATTGACTGCCGATACCATCAAAGGCAAGGTAGAGTTCAAGAATCGCAATGGCGAAACCCAATCCCGCGATTGGACTGCCACAAAGAAGAAGTAAAACGCTTCTTTAAGCAGGAAAGTTTTCTTAAACCATCGGTCTAGATCTCATAGTTGATCTCGACCGGTGGTTTTTTGCTGGTAACACGAATCTCGACTTCTGCATTGATCACCAGGGAATTGGAGGGAACGCTCTGCATCAGAAAAACATTGCCCCCGATGGTGCTTCCCGCTCCCACAACGGTTTCACCTCCCAGAATTGTCGCGCCGGGGTAAATTGTCACATCGTCCTCAATTGTTGGGTGACGTTTGTGCCCGCGTAGTTTTGCAACATCAGAAGTGGAGCGCGCTCCGAGGGTGACGCCGTGGTAGAGCTTGACGTGATTACCGATTTCGGTCGTTTCGCCGATCACCGTTCCAGTGCAGTGGTCCACAAAGAAGTGGGAGCCAATCTTTGCTCCAGGATGAATGTCGAGCCCCGTCCGTGAGTGTGCCCATTCGGTCATGATTCGCGGAATCAGGGCGACTTGGCGGACGTAAAGTTCGTGTGCCAAACGTTGAACCGAGATTGCCTCAATGAAAGGGTAGGCAACGATGATTTCTTCCTTGCTCAATGCCGCAGGATCGCCATCCAAGGCGGCTTCTCCGTCTGTTTGAAGCAGCTTGCGAATGCCGGGCAGGGTCGCCAAAAAATCAAGCGCCATTTTATGAGCCAATGTACGCAATTCCTTATGTTCTGTATTCGAGGGAGGGGCGTATTCGAGGCTTTTGTAAATCTCTCGTTCCAACCGGGTTGACACCGATTCTAGCAAGGCATTGGTTTTGTTTTTTAACTCTGAGGAGTGAACTGATTTTTCCTCAAAGAAACCGGGAAAGAGAAGGAACAGCAGATCAACTGTAATGGAGACAATGGCACTCTTGGAAGGCAGGTTTTTTCCATCCAGCCGGTTGATTCCGCCGACTTCCGAATAGGAAGTCATCATTTGCTCTACAAGCTGATTTGAGATCAGGTTCACCCCCCTACTATTCCGCACTATGGTGCGAAAGGCAAGAATGGTGATAAAGTTGCCAAGAAATGGAAGGTTTGGGGATAAAAGACTTTTCACCAAACGTGGCGCGGGGGTATGATTAACGTGTTTTATTTAGAAATGGCTAATAATCACATGAATGTTCGAGTTCGCTTTGCTCCGAGTCCAACCGGTTTTCTCCACATTGGAGGTGCCCGGACGGCGTTGTTCAACTGGCTTTACGCTCGTCATATGGGGGGCACCTTTGTCCTGAGGATTGAAGATACGGATGTGGCGCGGAATACGCAGGAAGCCACGGATGTGATTCTGGATGGGTTGCGCTGGCTGGGGCTGGATTGGGATGAAGGTCCGTTGACCAGTAATCCTGCCGGTGGAAGCAAGGGAGAGTGTGGGCCCTACTTCCAATCTCAGCGAAAAGATATTTATGCCCGTCGTGTTCAAGAATTGATGGACAAGGGGCTGGCTTACAAGTCCGAGGGAGCCATCAAATTTAAAATGCAACGCGAACCGATTTTGATTCCTGATCTTGTGGTGGGAGATGTTCGCCGCGAATTGACCGATCGTGAACGTGAGGACCCAGATTTTGTGATCGTCCGTTCCGATGGTGAGCCAGTATTTCATCTTGTAAACGTGCTGGATGACCTTGATATGAAGATCACGCACGTCATCCGGGGGGAAGACCACTTGTCCAACACGGCCAAGCACATTGCCCTGTTCCATGCTTTTGGAGCTGAACCCCCGAAATATGCACATATCCCATTGATTCTGAACGCTGATGGCACAAAAATGAGCAAGCGTGATCGCGGCGCTTCTCTGCGTAGTTACGTTGAAGATGGCTATGCGCCGGAAGCCGTGGTGAACTATTTGTGTCTCCTGGGATGGTCTCCGAAGGGAAACCGTGAAAAGCTTCCATTGGAGGAGATTGTCCGCCTGTTTGATCTGCCGCAAATTTTGAGACACAACGCGCGTTTCGACATCACAAAGCTCCAATGGCTGGACGGCGAATACACCCGTGAGATCGGAGATGACCGTTTCCGCGATTTAGGAGTTCAGGCTCTTAAGCGGGCAGGCTTTCCGCTCGACAATTATCCTGCACAGTATGTTGCTGCGGCGCTGGCCACATGCAAAGGCAAGATCAAGCGTTTCCCTGACTTGGCTGCCTATGCCGGATTCTACTTTTCTGAGGATGTGAAAATTGACGATGCCGCTCGCGCTCAGGTGTTTACTCCAGAGAGCAAAACATACCTGACCGCGTTAAGGGCAATTTATGCAGGCGTCAACGATTTTACGGCTGTCAACCTGGAGCCGCTGCTCAAAAAACTGGTTAAGGAAGATCTGAAAATCAAGCCTGCGTTGCTGATTCATCCCCTTCGCATGGCTTGCACGGGAAACGCCGCCGGTCCAAGCCTCTATCATCTGATGGAAGTTATGGGAAAAGAACGCGTGCTAAAGCGTATCGATCAGGTTTTGAAAGCCTGATAAAGTATCGCCGTTTAACGGTGTTTATGGGCATCGTTTGTTGGGATGTCACGGTCTTCCCGGACATTCCTGCCACGATGCGGAGGTGAATGGATAATTTGAAAGGAACGGTTTTTACCCTATTTTTAATTGTGGGGCAGGGACTGAATGAGTTTGGATTTTGTGGGTCTGATAAGTTGATTATGTGCTTCGATGAGTGATCCGTTTGATTTAATAGATGCAGAAAATGCGAGGAAGTTTCTTAATTCCTTCGACGTGTCGACAAGGCGAAAAGGAGAGGATTATTTTCGTCGGGGATTGGTGAAGGAGATTGCGCCAGTGACGTCGGCGAAGGCGGGAACGCATTATCTTGCCGCGGTTCAAGGGACATATCTATATTCTGTTGACATTACATTCCGGTCAAAAGATGGCTGGGACACTCATTGTTCATGCCCTGTGGGGTATGATTGCAAGCATGGCTATGCAGCGATGAAAGCGTTGCTGGCCGAGTACAGCATTGCTGCGGTTCGCGACCTGAGCAGTAACGCGATTGATGTCTCGACACGCTTGGCGGCTCAGGCTGCGGTAGTCAAAGTGACAGAGCAGTCTGAACGCTCCATCCTTCCGCTTGCCACAATGGCTGCAAACGCCCTTGGGCGTCCGCTCGAACGAGCAGAAGCTGCTTTCTGTCGAAAACTGACGGAGGTGTATCAACGTTGCTCTCTGGGACGGAAGATTTCACGTTGGGATTTTGATGACTTGGGAATGTCCCTTGGTGGGTATGGTTGGGAACCGTTGCATGTTTGGCCGCGCTTTCCCGAAACTGAGCATGAGTTCTGGCTTTATGTCGCCAATGCCGCTGCAGAACATGGCGTGTCATACCCCATGTTTTTGGAATCGATCACAGATTTGTCTGGAATCAAGAAGCGTCTGGCTCTCTGGCGACGCGAACAAGCCATCAAGAATTGGAAGGACAAGCTGGTGCAGGCAGCGGAGAGGGGGGGAGAAACGACATCCCGGGGGCAATATGATATGCGCCTTGTCATGGACAGGGAGTCTGCCGTTCTTGAATGGAAACGTCCGGGACGAAACGATTTTGAACCGGTTAAACCCATTTTATTTCGCCAGTTCGTGGATGATTTTCGGCATGGGCGCGTGAATCTGGACCCGGCAATTGAAGTGATGTGCCAATTGGCTGCCAGCCGTCTGCTTTACAATTCCTCATTGGAATTACGTTATGACGAGCCCGAGGCGCTGGCCATGATTGGTCAATTATTGCGCATGAAGACATTGGAAAGCCGGATTGTTTCTCGTGAGGGACAACCGCTCGTGCGCGAGGAAAAGCCTGTCCATTGGGAATTGACCGAGGCGAAGGATGAAAAAGAGGATTACTTTTTCCATCTTGCCCAGGCTGATGGTTCTCAGTTAAAGAGTTTCTTGTGCGCCATTGCTGGACAGCCGACATTGTATGTTTCGGAAAAGGCAATTTATCCCGGCCCTTCCTTTAATGAGGATGTTTTGAATCCCGCCTCGGAAAACAGCGTTCCTGCGCCGGCTCTGGAAACGATTTCGGGAATTCAATTTCTGAACGCTTTTGGCATTGCACTGCCTTCTCGCATTCGTGAACGTGTGCGCAATGTTTCGATGAGTGTTTCCATCCGCTGCTACATCGAACCGATCCACCCGGATAGTCCGACCGAAGACTGTGTGTTTGACGTCAGGGCTGAGTCGGATGATGGTAACTGGCACGAGAAGTGGGATGGGCGTTCCTGGGAACACGTCAACACAACAAAGTTTGCACAGAAACCAGTTGCTGAGGACAAAACGCTTCCGCTATACGATCGATCGATTTTACAGGGAATTCCGTCTTTACTGGAGCCATTGGGGTTGAAGATTGCTGCTGCTGACAGGTCGTTGCGATTACGCGTCACACGCAAGTTTCCTGACTTGTTTGTTGCGTGGTTAAAAAACGTTCCTCCGAACATTCACTTGGATTTGGAGGGGGATTTGGCATCGTTCAAGAAGGCGATTGTTTCCGGACACGTTCATTTGGACGTTAAGGAAACCACGATTGACTGGTTCGACTTGAGCGTTGTGGTGGATGTTTCAGACACAACGTTGACACAGGCTGAGATCAAGCTCCTGCTCAATGCAAAGGGGGGGTATGTGCGCCTGAAGAACAAGGGGTGGCGGAAACTGGAATTTGATTTGACAGAGGAAGAGGATGAACGTCTGGCCAATCTCGGATTGAATCCCCACGAATTGACTTCCGAACCCCAGCGTTTGCACGCGTTGCAACTGGCCGATAATGCGGCCCGACGTTTTTTACCAGAGGAACAGGTGGCCCGGATTCAGCGCCGGGCCGAGGAAATTAAGGCTCGCGTGATGCCTGACTTGCCTGCCGGTGTGAAAGCCGGACTGCGCCCGTATCAATTGGCTGGATATCAATTTCTGGCATATCTATCCACCAACCGGTTTGGGGGGATTCTGGCGGATGACATGGGATTGGGAAAAACCCTCCAAACGCTGGCCTGGCTCCTGTGGCTGAGGGGATCTTTGCCAAAACAAAACGCAATGCCTCCCGCGCTTGTGGTTTGTCCAAAATCCGTTACAGACAACTGGAAGGCTGAAGCAATGCGGTTTACGCCGGAGTTGCGGGTTCGCATCTGGTCTGCTGCGGAGCTTGAGGACTTGCCAAAGCACCTGAAAGAGGCGGATTTGCATGTTGTCAATTACAGTCAGCTTCGGCTGGACAAGGATGTGCTGGTTGCTGTGGATTGGCTGGCCGTGATTTTGGATGAAGGCCAGTATATCAAGAATCCAAATTCGCAAACAGCCCAGGCCGCCCGCCGTTTGCGTTCAGAGCATCGGCTTGTTCTTTCGGGAACTCCGATCGAGAACCGGTTGACGGACTTGTGGAGTTTGATGGCGTTTGCCATGCCGGGAATCCTGAGCACCCGGGCTCAATTTGGCCGTCTGTTTGACTCAAAGGCCGATCCTTTGGCCCGTCGTCGGCTCGCGGCGCGTGTGAGGCCGTTTCTCTTGCGTCGCACCAAATCCCAGGTGGCTACTGATTTGCCTGAACGAGTTGAGGAGGATTTGCTTTGCGAATTGGAGGGAGAACAAAAGTTGCTTTATCGCGCTGAATTGAAGCGTGCTCAGCAGATGCTCTTGAAGGTCAAGACGGAAAACAGCCTCGACAAGCATCGATTCAATTTCCTTACATCGCTCCTGCGCTTACGACAAATTTGCTGCCATCCGGCCCTGGTTCATGCGCAGACCAAGGCATCGAGCGCCAAGATGGACGCACTGATTGATCATTTGGAACCATTGATGGACGATGGCGAAAAAGTCCTGGTTTTCTCTCAATTCGTGGAGTTGTTGGGAATCCTGAAGCCCGCCATGGCCAAGCGGGGATGGAAGACGTTTTACCTGGCCGGTGACACAGAAAATCGTGGTGATGTGGTTCAGGAATTCCAGAAGTTTGATGGTCCGGCTGTATTCTTGATTTCGTTGAAAGCGGGCGGGTTTGGCTTGAATCTGACAGCGGCGAACTACGTGGTGTTGTTTGATCCATGGTGGAATCCTGCGGTTGAGAATCAGGCGATAGACCGTACTCACCGTATTGGCCAGCTTAACACAGTCATCGCATATCGTCTCCTGATCAAAGACAGTGTTGAAGAAAAAATCCGGACTCTTCAGAAAACAAAATCGGCATTGGCCCACGACGTGTTGGGCGAGGAGAAATTTTCCCAGAGCCTGACGATGGACGATCTGCAGTTTCTTTTGGGGGAATGAGGAGATTGGGGAATTGTGGGCTGGAAGTCTCTTTTCAAGATCATCAGGCAGCCTGCAAGATCAATCCGCGGGCTGTTGTCTCTGGTGATGCGTCTCCATTCTTCCTGCGTGACTTTTGATGTCAGGTTCTGCACAGTTCAATTCTGATGGGTATGAAAAACAAATCTGTAGTTTCCCGCAGTGGCCGCTTTCATTCTGGCCCTGGGGCTGATGTGGCACAATTTAGCGAGTCCATTTCCTTTGATTGGCGCTTGTGGAAGCACGACATTTTGGGATCGCTTGCCCACGCTCAAATGTTGCAAAAGATAGGCGTTCTCACCCGGAGCGAGTTGAATGCCATTTCCAAAGGGCTCGAAGATGTGGGCCGTCGCATTGCCGCTGGGAAATTCCATTGGAATTCCAAGCACGAAGATGTTCACATGAACATTGAGGCTGATTTGACAGAGCGTGTGCCAGCCGGGGCGAAGTTGCACACTGCACGTTCTCGCAACGATCAGGTGGCTTTGGATTTGCGGATGTGGCTGCGGGATGAAATAGCGGATCTATCCGAAGAGGTGGCGAATTTGCAACTGGCGTTGGTGGAACTTGGCAGCCGGTATCGTGATGTACCCATTCCCGGTTATACCCATATGCAGCGGGCTCAACCCGTTTATTTTGCGCATCATTTGCTGGCGTATGTTGAGATGCTGGATCGGGATTGCCAGCGGCTCTCCTCCTGTTACGAGCGGACAAACGTCTGTCCATTGGGCAGTGGCGCCATTGCTGGGTCCACCCTTCCTTTGGACCGGGAATATGTGGCAAAACTCCTTGGGTTTGTTGACGCAAAAGGACGCCCTCGAGTGTCACAAAATTCCATGGACGGAGTCAGTGACCGGGATTTTGCCGTGGAATTTTGTTCAACCTCAGCTTTGTTGGCGGTTCATCTTTCGCGCATGGCGGAGGATCTGGTTTTGTGGGCTGGAACCGAGTTTGGATATGTCACGATCGATGATGCCTACACGACGGGCTCCTCGCTCATGCCGCAGAAAAAAAACCCGGACATTGCGGAGTTGACCCGTGGCAAGACGGCACGGGTTTGCGGGAATCTGATGTCACTCCTGATGTTACTCAAAGGATTGCCCATGACCTACAACCGAGATTTGCAGGAGGACAAGGAGCGTGTATTTGACACGGCGGATACGGTGCGCGCCAGTGTGCGGATCATGGCGGCGATGTTGCGCCACACAAAGGTCAATGTCGAACGGTGCTCTGCGGCGGCTGGAGACCCCAATTTGCTGGCCACGGATTTGGCTGATTACCTGGTTCGCAAGGGGATGCCTTTCCGTAAGGCTCATAATATCGTTGGTCTTGTGGTGGCCTATTCTGAAGAACACGCCAAGTCGTTGAATCAATTGACACTGGAAGAATTGCGTTCGATTGACCCTCGTTTTGATTCCGACGCTTTGAAGGTGTTTAATCTCAAGAAGGCGCTTGCGTCGCGGGATTTGACCGGAGCTCCGGGAACACGACAAGTGGCGCTGCAATTGGCGCGTTGGAAGAAGACGCTTGCCCGGTAATGTCATGTCTCAGGAATTGCTGACATCGCTTTTAAAAGAGGTATCGCGGTCGTTTTATTTGACGATGCGCGTTTTGCCGGGGGCGATTCGACCGCAGATCAGCCTGGCCTACTTGCTGGCGCGTGCCAGCGATACGATTGCTGATACGGCGATTATCCCCCTTGAAAAGCGGCGGATTGCCCTTGCCGAGTTCAAGGGGCGAATTCATGGGACGAACGCGACAAAGCTTGATTTTGGACAGTTGGCGCAAAGCCAGGGAAAGCCCGCTGAACGGATCCTTTTGGAACGATGTGAAGAGGCAATCACTGTCTTGGAGGGATTTGATCCTGAGGATCAATCCCGAATCCGGGAAGTGATTGATGTGATTATTGGTGGACAGGATTTGGATTTGTGCCGTTTTGCCCAGGCGTCAAAGGACTGCATCGTTCCACTTCAAAACGATGCGGAACTGGATGATTACACTTACCGGGTGGCCGGATGCGTGGGCGAGTTTTGGACAAAAATGTGCCGGGCAAGACTTTTTCCAGAAATCGAGATGGATGATGGCGTTTTACTCGAAAATGGTGTGCGCTTTGGCAAGGGACTCCAAATGGTCAACATTTTGCGCGACATCCCCGCCGACCTGAGAATCGGGCGTTGTTACATTCCTTTGGACCAATTGCGCTCTGTGAAAATGGTTCCAGAAGACCTGCTTGATCCGGCCAACACTCCCCGGTTTGAAAAACTTTACAAAAGCTATCTTTCTCTCGCAAAAGAGCATCTGGCGGCGGGGTGGAAATACACGACGATGTTGCCACACAATCAAAGGCGTGTTCGTCTGGCTTGCGCATGGCCCATTCTCATTGGCATCAAAACGCTGGACAAGCTGGAGCGCGAAAATGTGCTTGATGGGAGCCGTCGCGTGAAGATCAGCCGGGCTGAAATCCGATCCATTCTTTTGCGCTCACTCTACCTTTACCCCTTTTCTCGGGCCTGGGAACGCCAGTTCTGCGGGGAGCGTTGATTAGAGAATTGCTGTTGATTCTGACCGTGATTTCAGTTACATGCTTTGGTATGCGTAATTACAAGGTTTTAACCCTGGCTGTTTTTACCGGTTTGAGCGTGGGACTTATCTCAGCCCAAGCTGGGTCTTGTGGCTCATCCAATTGCTCTCCCAATACTCCTGTCGCATTGAAGGAGATGCCCTGTGCCGAAGGCACAACCGCTCCTGATCCCCTCGTTGAAGCCTTGCACAAGGCTGAAGCAAAGATGGCTGCTCCCACGGATACCAAAAAGCGGGATGCCGATATCAAAGCCACTCGCAAAGCCGTGAAAGAAGAGGTCGAAGCCCAAAAAGCTCTTGCCCGGGAGGAGGCAAAGAAAAAGAAGGCCCGCGAAAATCCAATCAAGCCGCTTAACACAACGACTGTGACTGAGAAGAAGAGCGACCCGCTCATGGACGCTCTGCACAAAAACGAAAAGGCGGAACAAAAGAAGGCAGCGGAAGCCGCCACATTTGAAAAGAACCAGAAGAACCTTCAAAAGGTTGCTGATGACACCCAGAAGAAGCTGGATGCCGATCGCAAGGTAAAAGAAGACAGTATTGCTGCCAAGGAAAAGGCCATTTTGGAAAAGAAAGTCCAGGCCAAGCCTTCTGTTGATAGGAAAGCCAGGAAGGAAGCCCGCAAAGCTGAAAAACAAAATCAGAAGCTTGAAAAAGCGCTTCATGCGAAAGTGAATGAGGAGGCAGCCAAGGCTGACAAAGCAAAGGCCGCTGAAGTCGCCAAGCAAGAACAGGCCAGAAGCGAGAGAAATGCTGCTGCTTTGAAGGAAAAGAAAGCCGCTGAAAAAGCAGTCGCTGCCGAGAAAAAAGCCACAGTGAAGGAAGCGAAAAAGGCTGAAGAACCCAAGAAAGTGGAGAGTGCCAAAAAGGCCGAACCTTCAAAGAAAGTAGAAGCTGCAAAGAAGAGCGAAAAGAAGGTTGAAGCTTCCAAGAGCGCCAAAGGTTCAAAACCAGGGACAACCGTCCAGACAAAGGAAGAGAAACTGGCTGAATTGCTCCGTCGCTATCGCGCCGATGAAATCACACCTCATCAATATCATCAGGAACGAGCCAAGATTCTCGCCGAACCTTGATTCAACCAGAGATTCTTGATTTTAATCTGAATTTAGCCGGGGTGCCACGTTGGACCCCGGTTATTTTTTGTCCGCAGCAGCTTTCGCTGCCTTTTCGAATCGCTTGAGCTCTTTTTTGTAGAATTTGGCCTCAGCAGATTTCTTCAGTTTTGACGCGAAGGACTCCATTTCCTTACAAAAATCCTGGGCGCCACAATAATCTGGAGTTTCCTTATAGAACTTGTCATAGAGGGCAAAGGCTTCATTTTCTCTTCCTGCATTCCCCAGTACATTTCCGAGCCCAAGAACCAAGCGGACCTTTTGTTGCGGGGTTGGAGACAGTTCCAGGGCTTGCTTGTAAGTGCCGATGGCCATGTCGAGTTTATTTTGGCGAAGATATATATCGCCAAGTAGTTCTGAGAGCACCGCACTCTTGGCAGTTATGGGTTCTGCATTTAAATAGGCAACCATCTCATCCGGAGTGGTCCCATTAAACACATTCAACCCAATGACACGCGCATGAGACCATTCGATCAGCTTGCTGCCGCGGGATTGAAGTTCCTGATGTAGAACTTGTGGTGGTTTGGAAAAAGGCCGGTAAAGGGGATCGCCAACGACAGTGGTTTGCCAGGAGAGAGCGGGTTGACAGACATAGGCAGCTTCACCAAAGCTGTAGGCAGGAGCGAGCCAGCGATTGAAGAAAACCGCGATGTCCGGTGTGCATTGCAGAAACGGTTCTTCGACGCACCCCATAGTGGCGGTTACACCAGCATTGAGGAGGGGGCCGACCCAGGCGGAGTTTGTGCTTCGTATGGTGACGGCACTGAATGAATGTAAGTGGTAGGCAAAGGCTCCGGGCATGAATTCAACTTTGGGAAGGGTAAAAGGTCCATTGACAGTGGAATTGTACCATCCCGCATAAAATGCAATCTGACTCATGGGGAAAGTGATGGGGAACGTTGCTTCGTTGGTATCCAACACCGTTTGAAAACCAAAGCGGACCGTGTAACCGGCTGAGGCGCAAATCCATTTGTCCCCCAAGAACAAGGGGCTGTTGGTCGGGAGACCGCGTGCGTCAAAATAGGCGCGTCCCCACAGTCCGTCTGTCTCCGCTTGGATGGCTTTGTCAACCAACGCGCGGGCGATGGCCGCAGACGGCCCGTCCAAACGTGTGACCATAAGCAAGCCATTGACGGGATTCAACGATGCCGAGTTGGTTGCTCCGTAGAAAGGGTTGGCAAACGGCCCGGTTAAAGTTTTCGCTCCTCCCATTGGCAGTAATGCGAGTTCAGAATCAACACTTGCCCCGTTGCGCCGTATGACGAGTTGAAATTTCTCGGCATCGCTTTCCTTAAGGCTAGCATCTTCTGTGATTTTGAGAGGCACACCATAACAGAGAACGACATAGCGGATGCTGGTTTCACTGACGCTCCAGGACTTTGTGGAATCAAGGGGGCCACTGCCCGCTTTGAATTGAATGAGGTGTTTTTCTGAGAGTTGTTTGGCCAGGGGAAGAAACAACTGCTGATTATACTCAGAGCGGCTCATGGTTTCAGTCGTGGGAAGGTCCAGACCGATGACCTGATTTTCCGGGACAAAACGGCGTTCAGCGTAGTGTTTGGCGACGTCCTTGGATTCTGGCATTTTGGCGTTGTAAACCACTACGACATTGATCCCAGTGTCTTTGGTTTGTGCGTTGACGACCATTGGAATGAGACTGAACACAGTTGTCAGCCACGCCATTTTTTGAAGCATTGAAACGATAATATTAGAGCCGCAACCAAGTTTCATAGTAGTTGGATTATTTGAGACAATCATTTCTTAATCAAGATGAACCTTTAGCCCGTCGTATGCAAATATAACGCCCTTTGGCAGTTCGGCCTGGGCTATGTCATGGTCGTAAACGTCGGTTAGATGGGTAAAGTAAGTGGTTTGGGGGGCAATACGCTTTGAAGCTTCCAGTGCTTGTGCCAATGTCATGTGCGTGGGGTGTTCTTTGTGCCGCAAGGCATCCAGAACTGCGACATCAACGCCCTTTGTTTCCTCAATCACATTATTGGGGACCTCTTTGCAATCGCTAAGGTAAACCAGACGTTTTCGACCGTTTTGGACAAAAAGATATCCAGTGCTCTGGATTCTCCCATGAGGAAGAGAGAACGGGGTAATGACAAGATCTCCAATTTCAAAAGGAGCATCAATAATGTGCGGCTCTGGATGAAAGTAACCTATGGGAGTGGGGCCGGGGATAAAGGCATATTGAAAGACGCGCCGGACAATTTCCATCGTTTGGGCGCTGGCATAGATGGGAAGGGCGCCCTTGCGCAAATCACAGAACCGCCGACAATCATCCATTCCCATGATGTGATCCGCATGGCCATGAGTCACCAGAACGGCATCCAACCAGCGGATGTTTTCTCGCAAGGACTGAAGGCGGAACTCGGGTGTTGTATCAATAACAAGGCGGGTTTTGGCTGTTTCAATGTAAATGGAGGAACGCATCCGATGATTCTTCGGATTTGCCAGGAAAGAGGCTGGATAGTCCTTTCCAATGAACGGCACTCCCTGAGAAGTACCCGATCCCAAAAAAATAAAACTAAATGACATGTTGCAAAAAAAACTTTCGTCTAACGCTGCCCATGCCCAGAATGGCCCTACGACATCTTGCCATGTTGACGACATTGCGCATCAAAAATCTTGCGTTGGTTGCTGACCTCACGCTGCAGTTGCAGCCGGGGTTCAATGCAATCACCGGTGAAACTGGCGCTGGGAAGTCCATTATCATTGGCGCTCTGGATCTTTTATTGGGGGAGCGCGCAGATCGGACTCTTATTCGTGGGGGGGCGGATGGTTGTACAGTGGAAGCCGTTTTTGATCTGCCGCGCGGACACAAGGTCATTGATCGCATTTTGGACGAGAATGGCATGGAACCTTGCACTGAGAATCAACTTCTTTTGAAGCGTGTCTTTACTATCGCAGGGGCCAACCGCCAGTTTATCAATGGTTCTCCGGCAACACTGGCCATTCTGACGCGTCTTGGACAGGAGCTCGTCGACATGCACGGGCCGCATGAGCATCAATCCCTGCTTCATCCGGCCAAGCAGCTTGATATCCTGGATTCCTTCGCCCGATTGGGGGCTTTGCGCGAGCAGTTTGCCGGTCTGATGACTCAACGCACGGAGTTGGAGAATCGCAAGGCTGCTTTGATTGTCGACGAGCGAACCTATGCTCAACAATTGGACCTTTTGAGTTTTCAAACCCACGAAATTGAGGATGCAAGACTTCAACCAGACGAGGATGTTCAACTGGAAGCGGAGTTTCAACGCTCCGGCAATTCGGCAAAAATCCTCGACCTTTGCCAGAACGCGTTGAACCTGCTTGGCGAGGCGGACGATTCCCTTTTGGTTCAAAGCGGGGAATTGGGGCGGCTCATTCAATCCCTTCAACGCATCGATCCTGCTGCCGCTGATTTTGCCACATGTCAGGAACAGGCTGTGAACGCTTGGAATGAACTCCAATCCAGCCTGCGTCGGTATGCGGATTCTGTCGAGCTGGACCCCAAGCGTCTTCAGGAACTGGAGGAGCGACTGAACCTGATTCATGGGCTTAAACGCAAATATGGAAATACCCTGAACGATGTCATTGCCTTTGGCGAAGAGGCACGAAGAAAACTGACAGATCTTCAACAGCGCGATGTTGAATTGGGGCGGATCCAAGCCGAGATTGAAAAGCTGAAGAAGGAACTCGGACGTGTGGGGAAAGAGCTGACGCTTGCCCGTCAAAAAGCCATTCCACGTCTTGCCAGGGGCGCTGTCAAACAACTCGAAGACCTGGGATTTCGCCAAAGCCATTTTGACATCTCCATCCGTAGCGCGGAGACACTGGAATCCCCACTTGTGACGGCAACCGGCCTGGATGAAATTGAATTTCTCTTTGCCCCCAATCCGGGTGAACCCACACGCCCGTTGCGGGCCATTGCGTCCTCAGGAGAAATGTCCCGCGTCATGCTGGCGCTCAAAACGGTTCTTGCTGCGGAGGACGAGATCCCGCTGCTTGTCTTTGATGAGATTGATGCCAACGTGGGAGGGGAGACGGCCAGTGTTGTGGGAGAAAAGATGCTCCAAATTGCCCGTCAACATCAGTTGATCTGTATCACCCATTTGCCTGCGGTTGCGGCCTGCGCCACATCGCATTATGTGGTGGCAAAACACACAGAGGAGGGGCGGACCGTTTCGGAAATCAAGCTGCTGGGAACAAAGGATCGCCTGCACGAAATCGCGCGCATGCTCGGCGGTCAGGGCGATGCCATCCTCCAACACGCCAAAGCGTTGTTAAAGTGATAAGACACCTTTTCTCGTGGCAGAATAGGGAGTTGGCGGTGTTGGAAAAGCCCGTTTTTACTTGCCTCTTGTGCAAAAAGGCCCTTCACTAAGGGCGTTCTTTGATAGTTTGCGGATGGTTTATTCCATCCAGAAAGTTATAGCTGAAGCTGGGAACCTCGTGTGATTCGAGGACGGTTGCGCCACTGTAACGGGTTACAAACTCCCACAGCCACTGGTCGGAAGACTGGGAAGGCGGGAGCGCGGCAAAGCCCGAAGTCAGGATATCAGTCAGGCTATGCTCGTCGGACTGCGAATTGTTTTTGCAGTCACTTCTCCGTCAAAGAGAAGGATGAGGCCAGCCCGCTTGATTGTCATTCGGCGGGATTCGTGAATGCCTTCATTCTCCGTATTGCCGGGGGTTGAAGGTTTTTTTATTTTTACCCCAGGCGCTGGTCTCTCAGTTATTAACCTCAGACTCCATGTGGGAGTCTTTTTGAAAGATCAGTGTCATGTTGAAGTTGAGTCTGGCTTTGCTGGCTGCGGCTGGCGTGGGATTTGCGAGTGTTTCGTATGGCAGCACTTTTGCCGATTCTGTGGTTAGTTATATTCCTGGCAACGGGGTTTCCAGAGGTTGCACAAATTCAGAAGTTGTACTGGGGGAACCCACTCGGGTGATTCCCGGCGATTGGGGTGGTCCTGTGACGCCTTTTAATTCGCCTTATCTCTCAAGTGAGATTTTATTTCTAGGCGATGGCGGTTCGCTGACGGTTCATTTTGACACGCCGGTATTGAATCATTCCAGCAATCCATTCGGAGTTGATTTCATTATATTCGGGCATTCTGGTTTTACGATTACCAATGACTACGATCCAACCACGTGGGAAATAATTGGTGCTCCGGCAACGGATGGTTCTTTCTATGCGGAGAATACGGGAATTGCGACAGTCTGGGTGAGTCGCGATGGAATTCAGTATTATCAACTTGACCCGCTGGCCGGGCCGCAAGTCGATGTGAGCAACCCGACCGATGGGCAGGGAAATTTTCATCTGCCGGTGGATCCCTCCTTTGATCTGGACAAATACAACGGAGTCACCCTGGATGATATTCGTGCCATATATGCCGGGTCTGCCGGTGGTGCGGGTTTTGATATTTCGTGGGCGCAGGATACGATGGGAAATCCGGTTTATTTGCCGGACATCAGTTACATTCGGATTCAAGAAACCGGTGGCGCTGCCGAGATTGACGGTTTTTCTGTAGTATATACCAACGGGATGAGTGTCATCTCCGAAGATTTTACCTCCGATCCCTCAACTCGCGGCTGGTCAATCTACGGCAACACGAATGTGTTCAGTTGGGACAGTACAAATGAATGGTTGTCCGTGAATTGGGATTCCGATTTGGATAATACATATTTCTATCATTCGTTGGGAACCATTCTGGGGAAATCCGACGAGTTCACCCTGTCTTTTGACTTGGATTTGACTTCTGTGGATTTGAATCAGGAATATCCATTTTCCTTTGGCATAGGCATGTTGAATTTTGCCAACGGCACCAACGCCAATTTTCTGCATGGTCTGGCCAGGCTTTCCAATTTGGTGGAGTTTGGCTACTACCCGGATACGGTCCAACAATATGGGGCGACGATATGGCCGTTGTTTTATGCGACGAACGGTGTGCCGAACAACAGTTCTGGTTACACGGTGATGGCTTTGCCTGTGGGGGTGATGATGCATGTGGTGATGGCATACACGCCGGATAATCAGACTGCCAAAACCACGATTACAACCAATGGGGTTTCGATAGGCGCCATCAACGATCTCAAGCTGAGTTCCAATTTCACCGATTACCGCGTCGACACGCTGATGGTGGCGAATTATAGCGGAGCGGGACAAGTGCCGGATTTTGCCGGTTCATTAAAGGCACAGGGAATTTTAAAAAAACTGACGTTGAGTTATCCCCAGCCGCCCATTTCTGATTTGCAGTCGGAAGTGTCCGATGGCGGATGTCAGCTTTCTTTCACCGGCAGAACAAATTGGAATTACACAATCCAAAAGTCTGCTGATTTGAAGACATGGGCTGATATTGCCGGTTCCATTCAGGGGACAAACGGTCCAGCAGCCATCAAGGATGCCAATCCCGGGACTGAGCCGTATCAGTTCTATCGACTCAAAGCTCAGCACAATTAACAATGCAGTGGGTGCCGGTCAGATTAAAACAGATTACCTCTTTAAGGAGGGATAAAGTTGTTTTGTGTTCATCGGCTGCGTTTACATTGGTTGAGCTTCTGGTTGTCGTAGCTGTCATTGGAATTCTGGCTTCGATGATTCTGCCGGCGCTTAGCCGGGCAAAAGGTGCTGCTTATGGTGTAAAATGCACCAGTAATCTTCGGCAGATGGGCATCTGTTCCCAGCTATACTGGGATGATAACGGCGGAAAAGCATTTCAATGGCGTGGTGCTGTGACGAACGGCGGGCGTATCTATTGGTTTGGATGGATTCAGGATGGGGCGGCTGAAGGCGACCGCTCCTACGATCCACAGTTTGGAGCGTTGTATCCCTACCTGCAAGGCCGGGGCGTGGGGCTTTGCCCCGCGTTGAATTACGCAGATCAGGATTTCAAATTAAAGGCATTGGGTGCCACGTTTGGATATGGTTACAATTTGTATTTGTCCAGCAATCCGGCTGTAAAGATCAGTTCTTTGGTTCATTCAGCAACCACGGTATTGTTTGCAGATGCCGCTCAGGTGAATACATTCCAGTCCCCCGCATCGGTGGACAATCCAATGCTTGAAGAGTGGTATTATGTAAGCGTTTGTTCCAGTCCCGCAAACGGTCATTTTCGACACGGTGGGCGAGCAAACGTTCTGTTCTGTGACGGGCATGTGGGAAAGGAACAGATGGTATCGGGATCGACTGACCCCTATTTGCCACAAAAAAATGTGGGGCAGATTCGACCTGAGCTATTGACAATTGCGGGGAAATAAGAAAGTTCATGAAAATTACTTTTAAAATGAATGATTTTCTCCTTGCACCCCAAGTATGGCAGGTTTTAATAAGATCAAGGCCGTTTCTATACGGTCTGTTAAAATAGAAATTAACATTTTATGGCAAAAGCACTTTCCAAATCTCAACTCGCAGCTGAAATCGCCACACAGAATGGCCTGACAAAGAAAGCTGCGGCTGAAATTCTCGATCAATTGGCTGCATTGGCTTATAAGCACGCCAAAAATACCTTTACACTCCCTGGCATTGGCAAGCTTGTTCTCGTCAATCGCAAGGCTCGTACTGGTCGTAATCCCGCCACTGGCGAGACCATTCAGATCCCCGCCAAGAAAGTTGTCAAATTCCGCGTGGCTAAAGCTGCCAAAGACGCGATTCTTGGCACCAAATAAATTGGACATGGCGTCCACTGTCTAAAGACGGTGTGGCTGCCAGTTATTTTAAAGCGCTTCGATTTGGTTCGGAGCGCTTTTTTTTGTTGGTTGGGTTGTTCGGTAGTCTCAAAAAATCCGCTGCTGACAAAGCGGGGGGAATGTCGTTATTCTCTCCCTATGGTGACATTGACACTTGCTCATTCGCCCGATCCAGATGACGCCTTCATGTTCTATGGATTGGCAAAACATTTGATTCCATCTGGCGAATACCAGTTCCAGCACATTTTGCAGGATATTCAGACTCTTAATGAGCGCGCAACTCGGGGGGAATTGGATATTACGGCGATCAGCATTCATGCCTATGCGTATGTCAGTTCGCAATATGCCCTGTTGCCAAGCGGCGCAAGCATGGGAGATGGCTATGGTCCGATGCTCGTCGCCAAAAAGAAATTTTCAAAGAAGGAATTGGCGCACAAAAAGATTGCCGTTCCGGGCACCATGACCAGCGCCTTTCTTGCGTTGCAATTATGGTTGGAGAAACCGGCCAAGGATCTCGATATCCTTGTGGTTCCATTTGATCAGATATTCCAGACGGTTCGTTCTGGTAAGGCTGAGGTGGGGCTGATCATTCATGAGGGGCAATTGACGTATATGAATGAAGGGCTGGAGGTGTGTGTTGATCTTGGAGCCTGGTGGAAGGAAAAGAATGACGGGCTTCCGCTTCCCCTGGGAGGCAATGTCATTCACAAGCGGTTTTCACCGGAAACGCGTTTTGCCGTGTCAAATATTCTCACCAGCAGTATTCAATACAGTCTGGACCATCGTGCGGAGGCAGTGAATCACGCCCTCAATTATGCTCGTGACATGGGACGCGATCTTGCGGATCGCTTTGTCGGGATGTATGTGAACCACTGGACTTTGGACTATGGTGATAAGGGGCGAGAGTCCATCCGCCGTTTTCTGGGACAAGCTTTTGAACGGGGGCTGATTCCTCATCGCCAGGAACTTGAGTTTGTTCCGAGTAAATAAATTCTGATTGCGTTTGTTGATATGAGAAAGGGCCGATGCCATGATTATGGTATCGGCCCTTTCCTTGTGAAAACAGGGAATTATTTGCCAGTCTTTAATTCAACAATGTCGTGTGGCGCCGCTTCGCGCTGGCCCGCCGCGCTGACTTGGATGTAACGGGCTTTTTGACGAAGCTGAGCCAGATTGGCGGCTCCCAAGTAGCCCATGCCGGATTGAATGCCACCAATGAGTTGACCAAGCACTTGGTCAACGGATCCCGAGACTTCCTTCAAGGCTTCCACCCCTTCGGGGGCAACCTTTTGATTCGGGTTTTTATCGTGTCCATAACGGGCGGCGGAACCGGCTTTCATGGCTGCCAGAGTGCCCATACCACGATATTGTTTGTAGGTTTTGCCGTTGATTTCGAAAAGCTCGCCCGGGGCTTCCGTGCATCCGGCAAACAAACCTCCGCACATGACGGCATTGGCCAGGGTCAGTGCCTTGACCATGTCCCCGGATTTGGTAACGCCGCCGTCGGCAAGGATGGAGACTTTCTTTTTCTTTGCCGCGCGGGATGCCACATAGAGAGCCGTCATTTGGGGAATTCCGACCCCGGCGACGAGTCGTGTCGTGCAGATGGATCCAGGGCCTTGACCGATCTTGATCACGTTGGCGCCCGAATCAGCCAGATATTCCACCCCGGCTCCAGTGGTGACGTTGCCGGCGATGATGGGCAATTTTGGAAACGCGCCACGCAGCAGTTTTACGGTTTCACCAACGCCTTTGGAATGGCCATGCGCGGTTGAGACGGCAACGATATCCACGCCACGTTCAATCAACCCGCTGACATGGGCGAGAATGCGGTCGCGATCCAAATCTCCGAACGCGTTTCGTGTGGCAGAAATCGCCGCACCACAGATGAGGCGGTATTGTGCATCACGGGCAGGGCGGAATTGTGCCTTGCGCTCTTGAATGATCCGCTCCACATCGCTCATTGTGAAGAGTCCTCGCAGATTGTCCTTTTCGTCTACAACGAGGAGCTTGTTGATGCCAGGGTGTTCTGTGAAGAATTTATCGGCACGGCCAACGGGATCTTTCCCCAGTTCCTTTTTTTGAATCGTTTCAACCTGATTGCGTGGAATGCACAGTTCAGTGACGGTGCGTTGCGCGTAGCGTGGTTTGACGACGTGGCCGGAGAGAAGCCCCATGAGTTTTCCTGTGGCGTCGACTACAGGGAATGTGCTGAAACTGTAATGCTTTTTCTCGATCAGTTCGAGCACGTCGCCCACATGTTGTTCGGGGGCGACCTTGATTGGCTCCTGAATTAGACCGTGAACATGGTTTTTAACGCGGGATACTTCAGAGAGCTGCTGGCGTTCGGGCATGTTGTAATGGATGATGCCGAGTCCGCCGTTGAGGGCCATGGCGATGGCCATCCGGGCTTCGGTAACCGTGTCCATGTCTGCTGAAACAATGGGAATGTTCAGCTTTAACCCTGTTGCCAATTCAACATCGAACTGTGTTTCGCGTGGGAGAATCTCAGAGAAGAGAGTTGCCAGCGTGATGTCATCGAATGTGAGACCGACATTGCTTCGGTTCGGGAAAAACTCATCCGCCGTCTTGAAAAAGACGGAATCAAGATTATCAGACTCTTTTAACGTTACCATGTAAGAAAATGCCAACGAAGGGGTTTTTTTGGCAAGAAAAATCGATGAAAAAGTGAATGTGAATTAGAAGCACTGAATCAGCTTATCAGATAGGGATGACATTAGAATTGGTGCATTCCGTTCCAATTTAGTTGGTTATCTCTTTTTTGAAAAATGGCAAGAGGGGTGTCTTGACTCCTCTATGGAGCTTTCTATCATCCATCCATGAAAATCAAACCCCGCATTGCTCATTGTCGCCAGTTGGCCCTTTCTGCATTGATTTTGACGATGGGTGTTTTTGCAGGAAGAGCTGCGGATTATCCGGTTCGTCCAGTGCCGTTCACGGACGTTCGAATCACTGGCGGTTTTTGGAAGGAGCGTCAGGAGACAAATCGCCTGGTCACAGTCCCCTATGCTTTGCGCCAGTGCGAGGAAACAAAACGGCTTGCGAATTTTGATTTGGCGGCAGAGACACTCAGACGTCGTGCCGCGGGAGAGACGAATTTTCAAAACAAGCCTTTGACCATTTATCCGTTTGACGATTCGGATGTTTACAAGGCGGTGGAAGGGGCTGCCTATGCGTTGAGCATGGAAAAAGACCCGGCGTTGGAGGAGCATCTGGACAGGATCATTGATAAAATTGCCGCTGCGCAGGAGCCGGACGGTTATCTCTACACTTTTCGGACGATGCATCCAGATTCACCCGCTCATGATTGGATCAATCAAAAACGGTGGTTGAACGATCCCATTCTGAGTCATGAACTCTATAACCTGGGACATCTCTATGAAGCGGGAGTGGCTTATTATCAGGCCACGGGAAAGCGCAAATTGTTGGACGTTTGTCTGAAGAGTGCGGATTTATTGGACAAGGATTTCGGTGATGGAAAGCTTCGAATTGCTCCCGGTCATCAGGTCGTTGAAATGGGACTCGTCAAACTCTATCGTGTCACCGGAGAGCAAAAATACCTTCGTCTGGCCAAATTCTTTCTTGATGTTCGCGGGCCGGGGGAAGATCCCTACAACCAGCGGCATTTGAGGGTGACAAATCAGACTGAAGCGGTGGGGCACGCAGTGCGGGCCAATTACATGTATTCTGGAATGGCGGATGTCGCGGCTTTGACGGGGGACTCGGCTTACTTGAACGCCATCACAAAGATCTGGGACAACGTGGTGGAGAAAAAAATGCACCTGACGGGTGGAGTGGGAGCGCGGGCGGCAGGGGAGGCATACGGGGATGATTATGAGCTGCCCAATAAATGCTACAATGAAACCTGTGCGGCCATCGCGTTTCTGATGTGGAATCACCGGATGTTTCTATTGACAGGTGACAGTAAATACATGGATGTGTTCGAGAGAACCCTTTACAACGGGTTTCCAAGCGGGGTGTCGCTTTCTGGTGACCGTTTCTTCTATCCAAACCCATTGGAATATGACGGTCATACTGTCAATAATCACGGTCATGCGGGACGAGCCCCGTGGTTTGGCTGCGCCTGTTGTCCACCGAACGTTTTGCGGACCATGGCGGCGTTGACGGGATATTTTTATGCGGTGAAAGACGACCATGTGTTTATTAATCTCTACGCCCAGAGTGAGGGAACAATAAAGGTGAAGGATTTGCCGGTGAAGCTGGTTCAGGAGACCGCCTATCCGTGGAATGGAAAGGTCAAAATCACCGTTTCTCCAGAAAAGGATGCGTCTTTTTCGTTGGGATTACGCATTCCAGAATGGACGCTGGGCCGCCCAGTGCCGGGTGATCTTTATGTCTACCGGAATTCAAAGCCAGCTTTATGGACAGTGAAAGTGAACGGGGCTGCGGTTCAAACCACGCCTGATCACGGTTATGTTCAATTATCCAGAGATTGGAAGAAGGGGGATGTTGTGGAATTGGACCTTCCCATGCCTGTTCGCAAAGTGCTGGGGAACTCCAAAATTGTGGCAACCAAGGGAAGGCTTGCCTTGGAACGCGGGCCGATCGTGTATTGCCTTGAAGGTGTTGACAATAATCAGATCGTCGATGATTGCGTTCTTCAGATGAACGCGCGCATTTCCTCGATTTACAGCGGGAATCTTGGTGGATACACCGCTCTGATAATCAAAAATGGCGAACGAGCGGAACGTGATGCGACAAATGGCGTCGTAACGAAGAAAGTCACTCTTCAAGCAGTGCCCTATGCGCTTTGGAACAATCGCGGATTGTCTCCGATGGAAGTGTGGATTGCTTCGACCCCGGAATATGCCCGCTTGAAACCGTTACCCACATTGTCATCGGAGAGTAAAGTGAGTGTTTCGTTTCATCGCGATGGCATGGCTCTTGAGGCAATTAACGATCAATTGCAGCCGCTCAACGCAACAGACGGGTTTGCCTCCAATTTTGATTTTTGGCCTCACAAAGGAACGAAAGAGTGGATTCAATACGATTTCAAACAGTCAACCCGTGTTTCGGAATCGACAGTGACTTGGTTTGACGACACTGGGACGGGAGAATGCCGGTTGCCTGCTTCGTGGCGTTTGCTTTATTTGGATGCCTCGGGAAGTTGGAAGGCTGTGGAAGGCGTTTCAACGTATCCGACAACAAAGGGGAAGAGCGACCGCGTCACGTTTAGTCCGGTGACGACTGGCGGACTGCGACTGGAAGTTCAGCTTCCAAAGGATTTTTCGTCCGGTGTTTGGGAATGGGCTGTCAATTAACTCGAGCAACGCCTCTTGGGCGGGCTCAAGCTTTGTTTTGGTGAATCGCTTTCCAAAACCATTACGAGAAATACACTTTTCCGTTTCCTCCCTGGGAATCCATCGCTAACATCGCGCTTGTGAGTAAAATTGTCGGCATTGATTTAGGTACGACGAATTCGCTGGTTGCCACGGTGGATTCGGGGATTCCCTTCATTATGGCGGATACGGATGGCCAACGGCTGACGCCATCGGTGGTGAATTTCCCAGGCAAGGATTTGGCTCCGGTGGTGGGTTCCAAGGCGAGCCGCGTGCGTGTCATCAAACCTGCCGAAACCGTGTATTCTGTGAAACGTTTCATGGGGCGGAGGGGGGCTGATATTTCACGCGAGGAAATGCTGGTGACTTATCCGGTGAAAGGAGAGGGAAATGGCCCCGTGTCGATTGAAATTCATGGCCGGGCCTATACCCCGGAAGAAATTTCGGCCGAAATATTGAAGAAGCTCAAGGCTGATGCCGAAGCCTGCCTGAAAGAACCTGTCACACGTGCGGTCATTACCGTTCCAGCCTACTTCAACGATGCTCAACGCAATGCGACAAAAAAGGCGGGTGAATTGGCTGGTTTCACAGTGGAACGCATCGTCAATGAACCGACTGCCGCGGCGCTGGCATACGGGCTGGACAAGCTCAAAGAACATTCGCGCATTGCGGTTTATGATTTTGGCGGTGGCACATTCGATCTTTCCATACTTGAGCTGAATGATGGGGTGTTTCAGGTGCTGGCAACACACGGAGACACGCGTTTGGGGGGAGATGACCTCGACAGGCGGGTGATTGACTATATTATTGACAAGATAAGGGTTGCCGGGGGCCCCGATGCGTCGCATGACCTCCCGATGTTGTCACGGATTCGCGAGGCGGCTGAACAGGCCAAAATCCGGCTTTCAACCGAGGAAACCACGGAAATTGTGCTTCCCTTCCTGACTTCTGAATTCAATTTCAACACCACATTGACTCGCGTGGAACTCGAAAAACTCACGCGTGATATTGTGGAACGGACGCGTGCCCATTGTTTGCGTTCCCTGGCGGATGCAAAACTGGAGTCGAAAGATTTGGATCAGGTCATTTTGGTTGGCGGCCAGACTCGGATGCCATTGATCCGGCGAACTGTGACAGAAATTTTCCACTGCACGGAATCTGAGAACTCGGCGGTGTCCGGCCCTCATTTGAACACCTCTCAAAACCCGGATGAAGCGGTGGCCTTGGGCGCGGCGATTCAGGCTGAGATTTTGTCAGGTGGGTTTGAGCATCTGTTGTTGCTGGACGTGACTCCGCTATCGCTGGGGATTGAGACCTTTGGCGGATTGATGAATGTGATCATTCCACGCAATTCCACCATCCCGATCAAGGCGGGCGAAGTGTTTACAACGGCGGTGGCCAATCAGCCCAACATGCTCATTCATGTGTTGCAGGGGGAACGCGAACGGGCGAAAGACAACTGGAGCTTGGGGCAGTTCACAATCGATTTCGAACGTGCCCCCAAGGGCGTGCCAAGAGTCGGTGTCCAATTTGAAATTGATGCCAACGGGATTCTTCATGTGCTTGCCCGGGATATTCGCACCGGATCGCAGAAGATTGTCGAAATGAAATCGGCAGTCGATGTGTCGGATTCTGAAGTGCAAAAAATGGTTGAAGAATCCGTTGAAAATGCGTTTGACGATTTGAAGGCTCGCCAATGGGTTGAGGCTAAATTGCGTGCCGGAGAAACGCTGGTTGCATCACGCAAGGGACTGGCGGATTGTGCAGGAGAATTGGATGAGGATTACAAGGCGCGCGTGGAGGCGGCAATGACCGCAGTGGAAGCGGTGCTTTCGGCTGAAAACACGCGGACGAAGGTTGGGGATCCGGTCAAACTCAAAGCCGCAAACGCTGCGTTGGATGAAGCAACAAAACCTTTGGCGGAAAAACTTATGGACAAGGCCATGGAAGCCCTTTTGCGCAAGCGCGGCATGATCGATTAAGACGGCATTCCAACGTTGCCAAGAAAGGCGTTTTTGTGGCAGGCTTGGCGACATGCCAGCACGATTTGATTTTCGCTTTCATGCACGCTTCACTTGTGTTCTTGGACTGTTTTTATTGACGGCGAACGTCTTTGCTCAAGAGGATGGTCCGATGGGGGTGGAACGCGTGGCGCGTGTGGTCTGGTCCCACTATGAATCTCATCACATGGATTCAGATGATGCCACGGTATGGGTTCAAGTGGATTTGGGGGCTTCAAAACAGATTGAGCAGGTCAAAATCCTGCCAATGATTGACGGTTTTCCTCATTCAACGGCTTTTCCAACTCGCTTCCGTTTGGAAACATCCGACGATCCCGAATTCAAATCGGCTGCACGCATTGCGGATTGCACAAAAGAGGATTATTCCGATCCGGGCGACAAAGTGGTGACTTTCAAAGCGGGGGGTGTTTCAGGACGTTACGTGCGATTGACGGCCACGCATTTGCGTCAGAAATACCTGGCTTTGACGAAATTGGAAGTATGGTGTCAGGGAAAAAATGTGGCCACAGGCTGCCCTGTTACTGATTCATCAGAGGGAGTTCGCCCCGAATCCCCACTGACCAGTCCAGATCGGCCTCAGGGAGAACGCGTCGTGACGGACAATCCCCAGAACGTGATTTCTTCGATCCTCTGGCATTCTGTTCCTTACGAAGCCCAAGCTCCAAAAAAAGGCGTCTTTTTGGAAGATGGCTTGTTCAAGACCGTAATGAAGAACAACGTTGAGTATCTTTTGAACTCGTTTACGGACGATGAACTTTTACGCGGATTTCGTGAGCGCGCCGGGAAGGAGAATCCAGAGGGAATGCGCAAGCCGGATGATTTTTGGGATGGTTGTCTGCCTGGCTCAAGCGCCGGACGTTTCCTGATGGGGGCTGGAACGACGTTGCGCTGGCTGGAAAACCCGGAACTGCGTCGTCGCATGGAAGCCATTGTGGATGAGATTCAAGCCTGCCAGTCGGAGGATGGGTATTTGATGGCTTATCCTTCGAACTCGATTTTTTTCAATGAGCGAGCAGCGTATACCCGGTCCTGGGTCACACACGGATTGATCGAGGCTGGTTATGGTGGTTGTCCAAAAGCCTTTGAAATGCTTCGCGCCTATTACGATTGGTTTGATCAATGCCCGTATCGGCCTGAACTCCTTCGCCGGGGTGGACAGGGAGTGCAGGGGATGATTGCCAATACGCGGATGTATTTCACCCCGGTGGGTAAGCCGGAGGATCTCCAGGTGGTTCAACGCTATTTTCAGGAGAACTACTGGTTGGATCAATTAGCCGCCCGGGATCCCAAGGCCATTTGGCAATATCCATACGATCATCCCCATTGCTATTTGCTGACTTCGATTGAGCCCTATCTGGACTTGTATCGAGCCACGGGACGCAAGCATTACCTCAAGGCCGCCCTTGGTGGTTGGGATCTTTACCATGAAAAGTGGGAACACACAGGCGGTAGCATTGCCATTTGTGAGTGGGATACATTCCCGCCTTACTCCTATTACCTGCGAAAGAACACGGGAGAACTTTGTGGCAACGTCTTCTGGATTTTTCTAAATCAGCGGTTTCAACTCCTTTATCCAAACGAGGAGAAGTATGCCAGCGAGATTGAGAAGTCCATTTACAACGTGGCTTTGCCAAATCAGGGGGGAACCAAGGGAATTCGCTATTTCGCCAAGCTCAATGGACACAAAGACGAGATTACTGCCAAAAATACCTGTTGCGAGGGGCAGGGAACGCGCATTTATGGCTCGTTGCCGGAGTTCATTTACTCAACCACCCGTGATGGCATTTATGTCAACCAATATACGGCTTCCAGTTTTTCCTGGGTTCAAGACGGCCAGCCCATCGGAATCGAAGTGGCGACGGGGTTTCCTTTCACCCCCCAAGTTCGACTGCACCTCATGGTCAATGAACCCATCAAATGCCATGTGCATATCCGTATTCCTTCCTGGGCATCCAAAGACATGCACATCCTGGTAAATGACAAAAAAGTGGCTGTTGGAAAGCCCGGAACATTTGTGGATCTCTATAGAAAATGGGCTTCCACTGACCATGTGGATTTTACACTCCCGATGGGGATGAAGCTCACCCAATACGAGGGGATGGAAAAGATCGAAGGCTTGGACCGTTATGCGCTCGAATACGGTCCCATTCTGATGGCTTTGACCGGGCCAACCAGTGGAAAAGAACCGCCGCAACTCAATGTTCGTCCTGAAGACTTGATTAAGGAACTCAAAGCTCGGGAGGGAGAACCTTTGCATTTTTCCATTAAATCCGCTCCTGGATACCAATACATCCCGTATTGGGAGGTGCAGGAAGAAGCCTTTGCCTGCTTCCCCATCATGGGACACGAACACAAGGATGAAACGCCGGAGCCGGGAGACCTGGCGTTGGCCAGCGCTGGTGCCAAAGCAACCTCGGACAGTGAATATAAAAACGAGCCGGGATGCACCTCCAAAGCGATTGATGGAATTATTGCCAAGCCAGATGATTTTTCCAATCGGTGGCACTCCGCACTCGATAAGGCCCATCCACACTGGATTGAAGTCAAGCTGCCGGAACCAGCTCTGATTGGCTCTGTTGTTGTGCGATTCGCTGATTTGGATGGTTACCCTGTGAGCTTCAGGGGGGTGGCTCAGGTAAAAGGAAAGAAGATCGTGGTGTTCGATGTCAAGGACCAGAAGCCTGCAAGGTCATTCAAAACAACAATCAAACCGGTGATGACGGATACATTTCGTCTGGAAATCCGCGCGTCCGCGAATCCTGCCTATCCGAATGCAGCGCAGATCAGTGAAATTGAGCTTTATGCCCCCAAAGACTAACAAGTGGAATGCGTGAAAACCACGCGTGGTGCGTGAAATTACCTCGACAATCCGTAAGGAAGTGAGAATAAAGGTTGAGAACACTTTTGATTTGGGGCAGACTCCAAATGAAAAATTGCATAACTCAGGAGCAGATTGAGGGGGGATTGGCATAATGGGACGGTTAAAAAAGGCATTGAGAAGCAATAGGTGAAAAGAAAGTAATCAGAGTGGTTTCTGATTGGCACGAATTAGGCTTTAAAAGTAAGCAGAGCAGAGAGGCCAATTTGAGCAATAGATTTCCTGAATCAGGAAACACTCGTGAGGTGGGGTGGGGAACTTGGTTCTGGACTGTGATTGAAAGGCTCTGGCCTCTCTGGTCTAATTTAGAAACAGGCTCGGCCCAGAAGTAGCGGTTGCAGTATCAATGCCAATGCGTGAAAATCCTTCGTCCTAGTTTGACATGGAACAGCGGAGACCGGTAAAGTAACGCCCTTTCAGTCCGCACCTGAAATTAGAAAAGGTACGATTTGTGTCCGCTAAAGACGATTATTTAGTCGATTTACTGGTTGATATGGGGCTTGTGACCGCCGAGCAAGTAAACTCGGTGCGCGAGGAATCATCCTCAACTGGTGAGGGGATTGTCGACCTCCTGGTTAGCCATAAAATCATTCGTCCAGCGGATGTTGGCCAGGCAAAGGCGGCTCATTTTGGTTACGAATTTGTCAATCTGGGTGAACTGCGTCTCACAGATGACGTCATTGCTGCGGTTCCCCGTCACATTGCCAAGCGCTACAAGGCAGTCCCGGTTTCCAAGCACGACAATACTATTGCCATCGCCCTGGCAGACCCATCTGACCTCGATACCATTGATAATCTTCAACGCCTGATTCAGGGAGAAGTGGAATTGCGCGTGGCAACGGATGAGGACATCGAAAATGCCCTGGCTCGTTACTACGGAGCGTCTGAAGACACCGTCGGTAAGATGATTCAAGACATCACCGAAGGTGAAGTGGAAGTTGCTGCTGTAAAGACCGATGTTTCCGAAGATGGTGGAACGGTGGACGCGGATGCGCCCATCATCAAGCTGGTCAACTCGTTGATTGTTGATGCCTTTAAAGCTCGTGCGTCTGATATTCACTTGGAGCCTTTGGCCAAGTCCTTCCGTGTTCGTTACCGTATTGATGGTGTTCTCCACGAGATGAAGAGCCCCCCAAAACGACTTCAAGCCGCCATCATCAGCCGTCTCAAAATCCAGGCCAACATGTCCATTGCGGAAAAACGCATTCCACAAGACGGACGTATTCAGACAAAGGTCGGATCCAAATTCATTGACTTGCGCGTTTCCTGCATCCCAACCAACCACGGCGAGAGTATCGTCATGCGTATTTTGGATAAGGAAAGTTTGCGTTTGGGCCTTCCAGAATTGGGGTTCTTTACAGATGACCAGCAGACGTTTGAACGCCTGATTGGTTTGCCTGACGGCATCTTGCTGGTGACGGGGCCAACAGGTTCTGGTAAGACGACGACACTTTACTCCTGCTTGAATTTCATTAACCGTCCAGACCGTAAGATCATTACGGTGGAAGACCCTGTGGAATACATTCTGGCCGGTATTAACCAGGTGCAAGTGAACGAGACAGTGGGACTGAGCTTTGCACGAGCTCTGCGCGCCATGCTCCGCCAAGCTCCCAACGTGGTCATGCTTGGGGAAATTCGTGACCTTGAAACAGCCTCTGTAGCCATTAACGCGTCGCTGACAGGTCACTTGGTCTTTTCCACCCTGCACACCAATGATGCTCCCAGCGCAGTCACCCGTCTGATTGATATCGGTGTAAAGCCATTTCTTGTGGCCTCTTCCACACGGGCATTGATGGCCCAACGGTTGGTTCGCAAAATTTGCAAACGGTGCACGGCTCCATACACCCCGACCGAGACGGAAATTCGTGCGTTGAAATATGATCCCAGCACCTTTGCCAACGCCAATTTCAGGATGGGCAAGGGGTGCAATGATTGCAATAAGAACGGATTTCGTGGTCGTATGGGCATCTTTGAAATTTTCGTCATTGATGATGAGGCTAGAAAACTGATTTACGATCGTGTGCCCAGTTCAGTGTTGCGTGCCCGTGCACGTGAAATGGGAATGCGGACCCTGCGTGAAGATGGTGCGCGAAAAGCATTTGCAGGTGTTACAACCCCGGAAGAAGTGATACGCGCAACAGTTGGCGATTTGGATTGATTTGAAGTTATGTCATACTCGATGTCTGATCTTTTGCAGTTGGTGGTCTCCGAAGGAGCCTCTGACTTGCATATTCGTGTGGAAGTTCCCCCTGTTATTCGCGTGCATGGGATTTTGCATCGTGTTGACGGGCCAGCTCTAAAGCCGGAAGATGCTGAAGAGCTGATGCGCAGTATCACCTCTGAAGACCATATTCAACAAGTTCGCGAACACGGCGGTGCTGACTTCGGTTTCGCATTTGGTGACATGGCACGTTTCCGTGTCAGCGTCTTCAAGGAAAAAGGTAATTTTGCACTCGTCTTGCGCCAGATTCCAAACAAACTTTTGACGCTTGAACAGATCGGTCTGCCTTTTGATACGATTAATACCCTGCTGCATAAACCTCGCGGTTTGGTTTTGGTGACGGGGCCAACCGGTTCAGGCAAGACAACGACCCTCTCTTCGATGATTAACATCATCAATGAAACGCGTGATGATGCCCACATCATTACGATTGAGGACCCGATCGAATATTATCATCACCATAAAAAGGCGCTTATCACCCAACGCGAAGTGCACGTTGACGTGCCTGACTTTGCGGAAGCCCTTCGCCGTGCTTTGCGCCAGGACCCGGATGTGATTCTGGTCGGCGAATTACGCGACTTGGAAACAATGGAAGCGGCTGTCACGGCTGCAGAAACTGGACACTTGGTGTTTGGAACACTTCACACCACAGGTGCGGCAAAGACAATTGACCGCTTGGTCAATGCCTTCCCAATGAACCAGCAGGAAACCATTCGTATTCAGCTTTCAACCGTTCTTCAGGCGGTGATTTCCCAATTGCTGATTCCACGTTGTGACAAGCCTGGTCGTGTTGCTGTTTATGAAATCATGATCAACACGCCTTCCGTTGCGGCGCTCATTCGTGATAATAAGACTTTCCGTATCAATTCCGATATTCAGACCGGCGCCAAATATGGCATGGTGACATTGGATGGCTACCTGATGGAAAAATACCAGCAGGGACTGATTGCCCGGGAAGAAGTCATCAGCAAGTCCCAAGACCCCACCACAGTCATACAAAAACTTGCCGAATGGGAAGCGTTGCAGGCGGAATTGGCCAAAAAACAGTCATCATAGGATAATAGACTATGCCCGAACCTGTATCCAGCCCGTTGCTTGACCTGATCCGATCTCGAGGGGTTCTTGATGACCTCCAGATTGACGAAGTGGTTCAGGAACATGCGCGTAGCGGCAAGAATATCGGTGAAATCCTCCAAGACTTTGGCTTGTTGGATTTGGAAACGCAGCTTCAGTTGATTGCAGACAGTCTTGGAACAGAAGTGGTTCAACTTGGTAATCGCGATTTAACTCCTGAGATCATTGCCACCATTCCGCCGGATTCTGCGCGCATGTATCGATGCGTGCCTGTCAGCCTGTTTGATAACACTTTGCAAGTGGCGTTGGCAGATCCGCTCAACCCCTCCTACCTGGACGAACTGAGTTTCATCACCCACAAAGATATTGTTCCTGTTATTGCCGACCCAAAGGAAATTGAGAAGGCGATCAACAAGTACTACGGTGATAACCAGACCAATGTCAGCGATATTCTCAAGGAACTGGGCAAAGATGATGACATCGCAAAAGAAGTCGCCGAAGCAAAGACCAGCGGTGCTGCAGATGATCTCGCGAATCTTGCAAACGAAACGCCCATTATCCGTTTCGTCAATCTTGTCCTCAGTCAGGCTGTTCAAGACCGTGCCAGTGATATTCACTTTGAGCCATTCGAAGACGAATTCAAAATCCGCTACCGTGTTGATGGTGCCTTGTATGAAATGTCACCGCCTCCCAAGCACTTGGCGTTACCTGTAATTTCCCGTCTGAAGGTCATGGCTAATCTGGACATCTCCGAACGGCGTATGCCTCAAGATGGACGCATTAGTATGATAATCGTTGACCGGGAGGTCGATTTCCGTGTCTCCACGCTTCCTACTCAATTTGGCGAGTCTGTCGTGTTGCGCGTTTTGGATCGCTCGGCATCCAATCTGGATCTTTCTTCACTTGGATTGCCAAAGAACATTTTTGATTCTGTGGTTGCCGCGGTCCAGCAACCCAACGGCATTTTTGTGGTGACCGGACCTACCGGTTCCGGAAAAACGACGACCCTGTATTCGGCGTTGAGAATGGTTAACACCATTGATTCCAAATTGCTGACGGTGGAAGACCCTGTCGAATTTGACATAGAAGGCATCATGCAGGTGCCTGTGAATGAAAGCGTGGGAATGACCTTTGGCATGGCATTGCGTGCATTCCTTCGTCAAGACCCAGACGTGATCATGCTTGGGGAAATGCGCGATTTGGAAACTTCTCAGATTGCCATTCAGGCGTCTCTGACGGGACACTTGGTGCTGAGCACACTCCACACGAACGATGCTCCCGGCGCGGTGACACGTCTGGTGGATATGGGCGTGGAACCATTCCTAATCTCCTCCACGCTGACTGCTGTGCTGGCTCAACGCTTGATTCGCACGATTTGCAAGAAATGCAAGACGCAGTTTGAGCCGACGGAGAATCAGCTTTCACTTCTCAATCTTTCACCGCACGACATTGGGGAAAAGGTGTTTTATTATGGAAGAGGATGCGCTGCTTGTAACGATACTGGATACCGCGGGCGAAAGGGAATATTCGAAATGTTGGTGGTTACGGACCCGATCCGAAACCTGATCAATGAGCGTGCTCCAACGGTGGTTGTGCGCCAAAAAGCGGTTGAATCAGGGATGGTTACCCTGCGTGATGATGGTTTGCGCGGCATTTTTGACGGAGACACCACCATCGAAGAAGTCGTCAAATACACATAAAAGCATATGCCTAAATTCAGCTATGTCGCCATGGACTCCCATGGCAAGGAAACCAAAGGCATCATTGAGGTGGCCAACCAAAATGAGGCCATTGGGCGTATTAAAGACATGGGGTTTTTCCCAACAAAGGTTGTTGAAGCTGAAAAAGCCGCTCCTGCGGCTGCCGGCAAGGCAGCCAGGAAAACAGGTAAAAAAGGCGGCGGCGTAAATCTTAACATCAAAATACCAGGATTCAGCGGTGTTAAAACAAAGGTATTGACTGTTTTTACACGTCAGTTGGCTACACTGGTTCAGGCAGGTTTGCCACTTTTGCGCGGTCTTCGCGTTCTTCAAAAACAGGAAAGGAATGCCACTCTCAAGGGGGTCATCGGAGAGCTTGCACTTTCAATTGAAGGTGGCAGTACGTTTTCTGAGGCTTTGGCTCAACATCCCAAAATCTTTAATCGTCTGTTCGTCAACATGGTGAAAGCTGGCGAGATGGGCGGTGTGCTTGAAGTTGTTCTGAAGCGCTTGTCTGAATTCATGGAAAAAGCGCAGAAGATCAAAGGCAAAGTGATTGCTGCCATGTTTTATCCCGTGGCTGTGCTCGTTGTCGCTGTTGGTATTATGGCCATCTTGATGGTGGTCGTTATTCCAAAGTTTAAGGAAATTTTTGAAGGTTCTTTGGGAAATGGATCAAAGATGCCGGCATTCACTGAATTCGTCATGAATGTCAGCGATGTCATTCGATTGCACTTTGTTCAAGTGGGTATTGGCCTTGCTGTGTTTGTCGTCATCTTCAAGCTGGCGATTAAAACCAAGATAGGGCGGCGCCTGTTCGATAAGTTCAAACTTATTGTTCCGGCCATTGGCCCCGTGGTTAGAAAGGTCGCCATCGCCCGGTTTACCCGAACTCTGGGAACACTGATCAGCAGCGGTGTGCCAATTTTGCAGGCCCTGACCATTGTCAAAGAGACCTCTGGTAATGTCATTGTCGGTAACGCTGTGGCTGCCGTGCATGAAAGCGTTAAGGAAGGTGAATCCATTACAGCTCCACTCGAAGCCTCTGGAATTTTTCCTCCCATGGTCATCAGCATGGTGGACGTCGGTGAACAAACGGGCGCTTTGCCTGAAATGTTGATGAAAATTGCCGACAACTACGATGAAGAAGTGGATAACGCCGTGGCGGCTATGACGTCCCTGCTCGAACCGATCATGATCGTGTTTTTGGCCGTCATTGTCGGTAGCATCGTCATTGCCATGTTCCTGCCACTGATCGCACTGATGACAAGCATCGGTGAAGATAGTCAGAGCAATAGCAAAAAGGGCGACTAAAGAAAACAATTGCCTGGCATCGTATAAAAGCGATGCCAGGTTTTTATTTTTTAATGGCTGTTGTGTGGATGGATGCGCTTGAAGAAGGGGATCGTTCGAAGCCTTTGAGATTCCCTAACTGACAAAGAGAAGATTTTTAAGTGGAAGGTTTTTTATTAGCATTAGGGAAGTTTGTCTGAATCAGTGTACATCGAACTTTTCCCAGACTTTGTTAATTGGACCAAGACAGGCCAAAACCTCGGGACGTTGAAGAGCCTTTTTGATATTTTTCTGGTTTTCCTGAGACAAGGAATTGAAAAGGAGAACAAATTCTGGGCTTTCTGTTGAAGACCGTTTTAGAACCAGGGAAAAATCATCCGATCCCACTTCCGATTGAATCCATGCCGTCAGCAGCTCGATCCATTGACTTCTATCAAGCAACAGTCGATCTCTGATTTGTTGGAGAGTGCTTAACTTGACACTATCCCCTCTCTCGAGTTTGCAGATTGTACGTAAGGAGAGGTTCGTTTGTTTTGCAAACTCTGGCTGAGTCTTAGCCCCTCTCATATTGATTATTTTTTCTGCTAAAATATTCATTTTAAACTTATAGTGCATAATTTGTGCAACAAGTAAAGAATAATGCATTTTTTACTTGCATGTAGTATGCAAGCTTGTAAATTAAATGCGCAATGAATAATGTGGTCGTTCATGAGAAAGCCATTGAACTGGCGCTTGTTGCCAGAGCTGTTGTTACACAGTTGGCCAAGAAAGATTGCACTCCGGAAGGTTTAGCCGCAGGAAGGCTTGTTGAAGAAGCAATTGACTCGGTTTTCCTTTGTCCGCCGAAAAACGAACCGGTCAGACATCGCAAGGAGGTGGCAGTCTAGAAAGATTGTTCGATCCTCTCATTTTTTTATTGCAGAAAAATTTTGATTAAAAGTGAGGGATGAACTTGAGCCGTGTTGAAAGAATTCATTGCTTTTCAATACGAATCAGACGAGTGAAGACTTGAGTCCGCTTTTCTCTGGATTTTTCCTTTGCAAGGATTGGTATGTCCCCCTTCATTTTTAGTTGGAGTGTGGACATCATATGGGAGGTAAAGTGAGCCGATTTACAGCAGCCTGAGTCTGCTTTTTCTACTGACACAGCCAAATCATACTTTAAAAACAAATAGTTCAATCTATAGACGTATTATATATCTAAAAAATCGAAAACCGTGGTATTTGTGCCCCCAAATACCGCCACATATTAAAAGAAAACTGTAAAATGAAAAATTGGACTATTGGCAAACGCATTGCGTTTGGTTTTGGTGTTGTGGTGGTGATTCTCATATGTTTGTCGGCCTTTAATTTTGTGAAACTGTTAGCGATACAAACGAGATTTGAGAGAGTTGCAGAAAAGTCGGTTCCACGTTCAGGTATTATTGACAATATCCGCTACAATACGGTGGATGTGCTTCTTTGTACTTATAAAGTTATAGGCAACACCGATCGGAATGACATGGATGTGTTGAATGTCAGGATCAAGGCCAATCTGGAAGCAAATGGAAAGTTTATTGAAGCTTACAAACAGCTCAGTCTCAATGAACCGTTGAAGATGGAGGCTTATGAAAAAATAAGCGAGATACGGGGGAGATATCTTAAAAAATTGGAAGAGGTAAACGCTGAGGGCCGGCAGGCAACCAATGCGGAGCAATCAGCCAGGGTTTTTCTTAAAGCAAAAAATGAACTCGACCCCATATCAATGGAACTTGTTGGTAGTCTGGAGAAAATGGATAACGATGAGACAAAGGATGTGACCAATGACAGTGCAGCCGCATTCGCTGTGATTCATTCCTGTGTGCGAATTGTTCTGGCGGGTGCTTTGATTGCCACTCTTTTGGGAATTGGCATTGCCTTTATGATTACGCGTCGTGTCAACCACTCACTTCAACAGATTTCAACCAGCATCAGCGATTCGTCGATGCAAGTGTCGGCTGCGTCGGGGCAAGTGGCCTCTTCCAGTCAATCGCTGGCTGAGGGGGCAAGTGAACAGGCGGCATCCATTGAGGAGACGAGTTCGTCTTTGGAAGAGATGTCCAGCATGACTCGGAAAAATGCTGAAAGCTCCGAGAAAACCAAGAGTTTGGCCAGAGAAACCAGCAATGCTGCGAACAAAGCGGTGGGGGACATGAAGGTCATGTCTGATGCCATGAATAAGATCAAAGTGTCCAGTGATGAAGTGGCCAAAATTATCAAGACGATTGATGAAATTGCATTTCAGACAAACATTCTGGCGCTTAATGCTGCTGTCGAAGCAGCTCGTGCTGGCGATGCTGGAATGGGCTTTGCCGTTGTAGCGGATGAAGTTCGTAATCTGGCCCAACGAAGTGCTTTGGCAGCAAAGGAAACGGCTGAAAAGATTGAAGGGGCCATTTCCCATACGGCTGAAGGCGTTGAACTCAGTGGCAAGGTGGCTATTGCTCTGAACGAGATCGTTACAAAGGCTAAGAAAATGGATGATCTGGCTGCCGAGGTGGCTTCTGCTTCGCATGAGCAGGCGCAGGGGGTGGAACAAGTGAACATGGCGGTCAGCCAGATGGATAAGGTGACGCAGAGCACGGCTTCAAATGCTGAGGAAAGCGCTGCCGCGGCTGAGGAACTTAATGCGCAAGCACAAATGTTACAGGATGCTGTCAAACAATTGCTGGAGATGGTCGATGGGGCCGCGCGAAATGGAAATGCCGCATTTGTTTCTTCAAAGGTGATTGGGACGGCAGTTCGAAAGGACAACAAATCCGTTAAGGTTGAATTGGATCGAGTAAAAGTGAAATCCTCCAAAGTTAAAGCATTGACAAAGGAAGATAAGAAGCAACTGCCGATGGAGGCGGATTTTGCTTAATTGGTTGTTTGACAGAAAATAATCAAATTTTTGCTTGTATGACAACTAATTCAATCAAAGAAAAAATAGTTGGAGATAAAACACAGGCGACAGCGGCCAAGTATTTGACATTCATTCTGGCTGGGGAATCTTATGGAATTCCAGTTCTCAAGGTCAGGGAAATCATCAAACAAGTTCCAGTTACTGCTATTGCCCAATTACCACCATATATCAAAGGTGTTTTGAATTTGCGGGGCAGGATTATTCCGGTGCTTGATATGAGGATCAAATTCAACATGGAAGTATCCAAGGACACAAATCATACCTGTATTATAGTGGTTCAAGTTTTATCGGTTTCGCGCAAAACGATCCTGCTGGGGTTGGTGGTGGATGCGGTTGAAGAAGTCAGCAGTATTGTTGCTTCGGATATTGAAGACACGCCGGATTTTGGAACCACTCTGGATACTTCCTATCTGGTCGGAATGGCGAAGATCAAAGGGAAAGTCGTGTCGCTCCTGAACATTGACCATTGTTTGGGGGCGGCGGATTTGGAGGCTGTTGAAAGGACAGCCGAAGCCTAAAGCTTTCAAGCCGTGCTGGATTTCCAGCCCGGCTCCATCCATGTGGGAAACCGAAGTTATCGGGATACAGCCTAAGCAAACACAGTGAAAAATATCCACCCCACGCGTGTTGTTCGAGGTAAATGCCTGCTCTGCTTCGGTTTCCTTTTAAATTTACGAATGGCCTGCGCGCAAGGATGCATCCAATTGACGCAGGTCTTTTGGCAGTTCTGCGTGCCACGTCATCCGTTTCCCCGGCTGGTCTGGATGTTCCAAAGAAAGAAACTCTGCGTGCAAGGCCTGACGGGGAAACTCGATGGGGGGAACTGTTGGGGATTCTATCCGGAGATTTGGATTATACGTGCGATCTCCGATTAACGGCAGCCCGGCGTGTGCGGCTTGAGCGCGAATCTGGTGCTTTCGGCCTGTTTCCAATTTGAGCCTTAAAAGGGATGCAAAACGGGCTCCTCCGTCTATTCGGAACACGTCCAGAACTTCATAATGTGTGATGGCTTCGCGAACGATTTCTGGATCAGCCTTTTTGGCCTGGGCTTCTGATACGATTTCCTGGTGTAATTCATCCTGACTGAGTTTGAGCCAATCATGCCATGTGCCTTTGGTTTCAGTGGTGCGTCCCTCCACATAAGCGATGTATTCGCGACGCATGGTATGGACTTTGAGCTGGTCGATCAAATGCTGGCGCGCGGTTGGATTTGTGGCCAGACAGAAGACCCCGCTTGTATATTGATCGAGCCTGTGAACGGGCAGGGGACGGAGCTTGCGATAACTTGGAGGCAGGGTTTTCCCGGCAATGCTGCGGTCTTTTGCCCGTAATTTGCCTTCCAGAAAATCCGATAGGATGCTCTGAGCAGAAAGATCATCGCTGGCAGCCGAAACCGAGAGTAATCCCGGCCCCTTGTTCACGATGGCAACTGAGCTGTCCAGGTAGAGAAGTGAAACACGGGGGTGAATAAGCCACCCCGTTCCGCAATCCAGCGTGGAAGCGTGTCGTGTGCCCAGGGCAAGACGGTCTCCGGGATCGGGAATTCTTAAATGCGGTTTGCGCTGGACCACACCATCCAGATTGACGCGCCCTGCCAAAATCCATTGCTTTGCCCGCAACTTTGGTGTGTCAGGGTATTTTGCCAGCAACCAATCTAATATTGGCTTTGTTTCGGCGCCGGACGCGTCCGGCACATGTTCGTCTGAAGGTTTTGACTGCATCTCTTATTCAATTGTCCTTGCGGACATTGGCATCGTGGCAGAGCTGGCCAAAATTGCGAGCTTGGAAATCCTGTTGTGAAGTGGGGAGTGGGACATTCAAAGTGGTGAATTCAGGAAATGAGAACTGTATTCTGCTTTAATCCGAGCGTTTTTAACCAATTTTTTTCAATAGCCCTCTTGTAACAAGGGGGGTATAACGGGACGGTTTCCAAAAATGAATTCATTAACTCTTGTTTTTGCTGCGCTTTGTATTTTTGCCATTGGATATCGGTTTTACGGTCTGTTTATTGCAACCCGGGTTTTGAGGTTGGATGAGAAGCGAACGCCTCCCTGTGTTCGATTTGCCGACGGTCACGATTATGTCGAGACGAACAAATACATCCTGTTTGGGCATCATTTTGCGGCCATTGCGGCTGCAGGCCCGCTTTTGGGCCCTGTGTTGGCCGCGCAGTTTGGTTACTTGCCGGGGGCTCTGTGGATTTTGATTGGTGCCGTACTGGCCGGGGGTGTTCATGACATGGTGGTTCTGTTTGCTTCTGTTCGGCATAATGGACAGAGCCTTGCGAAGATTGCGGAAAAGGAGATTGGAACCGTGACGGGAACTGTGGCATCTGTTTCAATTCTGTTCATCATGGTGCTGACCTTGGCGGGGCTTTCCATAGGCGTGGTGAATTCTATGTTTTCGAGCCCGTGGGGAACATTTACCGTTTTTATCACAATTCCCATTGCGATTTTGATGGGGCTTTACCTGCAAATCTGGCGTCATGGAGATGTTTTGGGAGCAAGTGTGATTGGCGTTACACTGCTACTGGCGGGGATTCTCGTTGGACCATGGGTGGCATCGCATCCGGTGGTGTCTCATTGGTTCAACTATACAAAACCTCAACTTGCCATCATTGTGACAATCTATGGTTTTACGGCCTCTGTTTTGCCCGTCTGGCTATTGCTTTGTCCGCGTGACTACCTATCCACGTATTTGAAATTGGGGACAATCAGTGCACTGGCTCTTGGAATTCTGTTTGTCCATCCGCAGTTTCAGATGCCAGCAATCACAAAGTTTGTCCATGGGGGAGGCCCGATCATTTCCGGCAGCGTTTTTCCTTTCATATTCATTACCATCGCATGTGGGGCCCTCTCCGGGTTCCACTCCATTATTGGGAGTGGGACGACGCCAAAGATGATAGATAATGAACGTAACATTTTATTTATTGGATACGGAGCGATGTTGGTTGAGGGATTTGTTGCAATCATGGCTTTGATTGCGGCTTGCGTGCTGGTTCCGGCGGACTATTTTGCCATCAATTCTTCCCCTGAAGCATTTGCCAAGCTGGCCATGCCGCCGGTTCACTTGCCCGAGCTTGCGCAGGAAGTACATGAAAACATTCAGGGGCGTCCTGGTGGTGCTGTGTCTCTGGCCGTGGGCATGGCATACATTTTCTCCTCAATCCCGTTCATGAAACACCTGATGGCATACTGGTATCATTTTGCAATCATGTTTGAAGCGGTGTTCATCCTGACTGCGGTGGATGCAGGAACCCGAGTGGGACGATTCTGCCTCCAGGAAATGATTGGCAAGGTGATTCCAAAGTTCGACGAGAAGAACTGGATTCCGGGAGTCGTGATCACGGGGCTGATCTTCACATCAAGCTGGGGTTATCTGGTATATACAGGAGATATTTCGACGATCTGGCCACTTTTTGGCATGAGTAATCAGTTGCTGGCATCCAGTGCCCTTCTGATTTGCACAACCATGATTATCCGGATGAACAAGGCCCGCTATGCCTGGATGACAGCGGTCCCGGGATTACTCATGGCGTTTGTGACAGGAGTTGCCGGGTATCAGAGCATTGTTGACAACTATCTGCCCAAGGGAAAATACCTGCTTGCGACTATGGCCACCATCGTGTTGGTCTTGATGGGCATTGTTTTTATCGGGGCGTTCAAACGGTGGTATGATCTGCTCCAAGTTCATGGAACAAAAAAGGATTCCTATGGAGTCGAAGTGGTGGAAGTCGTTCAGGAATGATCGTTAATCCCCGTCAAATTAAGGGAGATGACTTGAACCCAGGCGTTTTTGGCACCCGAAGAATGGCAAAAACAAAAAATTCCGTTGCCAGCCTGTGTTTAATCACTAGCATTGCGGAACCGCCCAATCGGTGGACTTAAAAAAATGAAAAGCTACAACATCGCAGTCATTCCCGGTGACGGCACCGGGCCGGAAGTAATTGGCGAAGCCGTCAAAGTGCTGGATGCCGCCAGCCAGAAGTTCAATCTAAAGCTGAATTACACTCACTACGACCTGGGTGGAGAACGCTACATGAAGACAAAGGAGACTTTGCCTGATAGCGTCATTGCGGAATTGCGCAAATTCCCCGCCATTCTTCTTGGTGCCATCGGTCATCCGCAGGTCAAGCCCGGCATTTTGGAAAAGGGCATTTTGCTGCGTTTGCGTTTTGAGCTGGAGCAATACATTAACCTTCGCCCCGTCAAACTTTATGACGAGCGTTTTTGCCCGTTGAAGGATAAGAAGCCCGAAGATATCGATTTTGTTGTCGTTCGCGAAAATAACGAAGGACTCTATACGGGATCTGGTGGTTTTGTATTTAAAGGTACCCCGAATGAAGTCGCCATTCAGGAAAGCGTCAACACCCGTCGCGGAGTAGAACGTTGCATTCGCTATGCCTTTGAATATGCCCGCGCCCGCCGTGGAGGCAAACCATGGAAAGGCCTTAGCGCCGCAGACCTCGCTGCTGGGAAAAAATCCCAATTGACCCTCTGTGGCAAGACCAACGTTTTGACCTTTGCCTTTGACCTGTGGGAACGCGCGTTTCACGAAATCGGGGAAAAGGAATATCCCGATGTCAAGCTCGCCTACGCCCATGTTGATGCCACAACCATGTGGTTTGTCAAAAACCCCGAATGGTTTGATGTGATCGTTACCGACAACATGTTTGGCGACATCATCACCGACCTCGGCGCAATGATTCAGGGCGGGATGGGAATTGCAGCAGGCGGAAACATCAATCCTCAGGGAGCCAGCATGTTTGAACCCATTGGCGGCAGTGCGCCAAAATACACAGGTCAGGGCGTGATCAATCCTCTGGCTGCAATTTGTGCCGGAGCCATGATGCTGGATTTCCTTGGCGAGCGCAAAGCCGCACATGCCATCGAAACATCCGTGATGAAGATCACCCGCGAAAAAGTCAAGAGCCTGGCTGCTGGAAAGATGGGCTACTCCACATCCCAAATGGGTGACTTGGTCGTTGCCAACCTCTAATCTCCAAATAACTTAAAAACACAAAACCCGGTGAGTTTGAACCCCACCGGGTTTTCTTTTTATGGTTCAATTACAAAAATAGACTAAGCAAGAAGCTTATTGACCAAAGTGCTGACCGTCCGACCATCAGCGCGTCCCGCTGCCTTTGCCTGAATCGCCTTCATCACAGCCCCCATCTCCTTTTTACTCGTGGCCCCAAGCTCAGTGATCGTGCTCTTTACGAGAGCCTCCAGCTCGTCAGAAGACAAAGGCTTTGGTAGAAACTCCTCCAACACTTTTGCCTCTTCCTTTTCCTTTTCAGCCAGTTCAGGGCGTCCACCCTTTTCATATTGCTCAATGGAATCCCGACGCTTCTTCACTTCCTTTTGAACGATGCCAATCAACTCGGCATCCGAGAGCTTTTCATTTTTACGTTCGATTTGTGCATAACCAATGGCTGACTTCAACATGCGCAGCGCCCCAAGGCGAACCGCATTCTTGGCCAGCATGGCCGCTTTGATTTCTTGTGAAACTTTATCAAGGATTGACATAAAAATCGGTCAGGACTTCAGGTTACGCAAGGCATCACGCACCTTGGCCGCCTTCTCATAGTCCTCATTGCGCACCGCATCATTGAGCGCCTTCTCAAGCCTCTCACGCGGACTGCGCGGGCGTTTGGCCTCCAGCTCGACCAGCCACGCCTCCAAAGATTGAATCTCGCCACTTTGCTCCAGCAAATCCGGGCGATCATATTCACGATAAAACTGCCGGATTTCCTCCAACCCTGCGGTTACAAGATCAATCACAGCCTGAAAATCTTTACTCTCCAAAAGCATTGCCCCTTTTGCCCGCACTTGCATCATCAAAAGCTGAGGGCGGAACTGCTGTAACGACCACACCAAATCATCGTTTTGCGCATACTTCTTCGCAAAATCAAAAACCTTCAAATTCCTTTCAGTATCACGAATGACATTCTCAAACTCCTCAAGCTGGAACACGCAAATATACCGATGGTGATATTGAATGGCCTCCTGCTGAAGCTTGGCGCAATCCTCCGCAGTCAATACAAAACCCTTGTCGTCCCCATTGTGGATATCGCGGTATTTCTTCAATTGAGAAAGATAATGCTCCAACAATGATTCTTTGCCATAGGGGCGCTTTCCATCTGGACGGCCAGAAGCGTTCATTTGCAACAGCCCCAAATCTACCCTTAACTGGATTTTCTCAGTCCCATCATTACCAATAAATCGTCGCACCACAACTTGGCCGGGCTCGTAATCCCAGTCATCCAAGATCGGCGAAATATCAAAACTCATACCTGAAATATGAACACCTGAAGCCCGCAAGTAAAGGGGGTATAATAAAAAAAGAATGGTGCGCCCGGCGCGATTCGAACGCGCGACCCACTGCTTAGAAGGCAGTTGCTCTATCCAACTGAGCTACGGGCGCAACCTGTTAAATAAAAAAGACTTGTGCGTATCACGAAGATACGCGTTTTGAGAGACTTGCAAGCCATAGTGCTATGCTCCCTCCCCATGGAGTTCACCGCAAAAAACGATGCAATACACCTATCCAAAGGGCCACAAAACACCCTGTTAAAATGCCTCAAAACAGTCCCATTTAGAATTTACTATGCCCGTTTTCGAGTCAAAGGCAAGCTTATCTGGCGCTCTTTGAAGACGGACAAGATTTCGATTGCGAAACTTAGGCTGGATGATGTTGAGAAGGAAGAATACAAGAAAAGTGAAGCCGGTTTTGTTCAAACCAAAGAGAAGATTCTTGTCAAAAATTGTATAGAGGCTTACCGGCAAAAAGGTTTCCGTCCAAGCAAACCTCGCAGCCAAAAAGATGTCAAACGCCTTAAACCGACATCCAACAAATACTACGAAGAGAGAATTCTTGCCCTTCAAAAATCATGGCCTGGATTCGATGAGTTGAATGTTAAAACGATTACAGAGAAACAGTGTGAAGAATGGGCAGAGAAAGTAAGAAAAGGAATCACAGTCATCCCATGGGGATGGAAAAAAAGAGCTGGATATTTTGGTTTTCCCTGCCACACGGTAGGGGATGAATAAACACAAAAGTCCAGCTCCCTCCAAACTGAATCTCCTTCGCCAGATTTGCAATTTTATTCCTTCGCATTTGGTCTCCAAATTGGCTCGCGAAACCGGGGTCGATGATCAATCCAGAACCCTCTCCCCCTGGAGTCACGTTCTTGCCCTGCTCTACGGCCAGTTGACTCATTGCATCGGCCTCAACGATTTGTGCGATTCGCTCCAGCTCCACAGCGGGCCTCTTTCCACCATCCGTCAGGCAACCCCACCGAGCCGAAACGGCCTTTCCAACGCCAATCGCCAGCGTTGCACCTTGTTGGCGGAGAAACTTTTCTGGGGCGTCAAAGAGCATCTGGGACAGTTGTCCCCTGGCTTCGTTGCCGGTCAACGCAAAGGTCCTGCCTTCCGCTTCAAGATGCCCATCCACGTTGTCGATTCCACCGTTTTGGAACTCGTTGCCAATTGCATGGATTGGGCCCGGCACCGCTGCCGCAAAGCCGCCGCCAAAATGCACATGCGTTTGAACCTTCAAAGTCTGCTGCCCAATTTTGTTATTATTGACACCGCTGCCGAGCATGACAGCCGCCGTGCCTGGGAGCTTTGCGCCGGAGTCAAGAGGGGCGAGATCGTCTTGTTCGACAAGGGGTATCTGGATTTTAAACACTTGCTCCACCTGCATGAACGCGGCGTGTTCTGGGTGACGCGTGCCAAGGACAACATGGCCTACAACGTTGTTGAAAACAGGCGTCTGAACGGCCATCCCAAAATCCTTTCCGATGAAATCATCGTGCTGGCCAATCCCCACATTCGAGCCCCACAACGGATGCGGCGAGTCAAAGCCCTGGTGGAAATCGACGGTCGGGAAGACGAAATGGTTTTCCTGACCAACAACCTCAAATGGAGCCCCCAAAGCGTGGCGGCTCTCTACCGGTGTCGGTGGCAAATCGAAGCCTTTTTCAAGCAAATCAAACAAAGCCTCCAACTGGCCGACTTCCTCGGGCACAACGCCAACGCCGTGCGCTGGCAGGTGTGGATGGCGTTGCTAGCCTACCTACTCCTCAAATACCTGGCCTATCTCTCCCAATGGGCACAGAGCTTCACACGACTCTTCACCATCACCCGCGCCGTGCTGTGGAACAAACTTGATTTGCTCAAACTCTTGCAAAGCTATGGGACAGCAGGCGGAGACTTTCGGAACCTGGCCCAACCGGAACAGGCGTATTTTGCGGGATTTTAACCATTCCATGGGACAGCACACTCACTCCATAAAACAAAAATAATCCCCATAGTTTAAAAAACTTGGAAAACTCCAAAACGTCATTTTGGAAAACAC
>Ga0268263_1000504_pt1 | contig 59791 bp, 55 predicted proteins | sample Biomet5_FD_190358 | JGI IMG/M metagenome (GOLD analysis project Ga0268263, IMG submission 190358) | Microbial communities from bioreactor (seeded with sewage sludge) at LBNL, California, USA - Biofuel metagenome 5 (SPAdes) (version 4) | ecosystem: Engineered > Bioreactor > Anaerobic >... | reverse complement strand
GCCGATACCTTCATTCCGACCGTCGCCAAGCGCGGTGCGGCCATCATCGAGGCCCGCGGCTCCTCCTCGGCTGCCTCTGCGGCCAACGCCACCGTCGAGTGCCTGCACGACTGGGCGCTGGGTACCTCGGCGGGCGACTGGACGTCCATGGCGATTCCGTCCGACGGCTCCTACGGCGTCCCCGAGGGCCTGATCTCTTCCTTCCCGGTCACCATCGCCGACGGCAAGGTCTCGATCGTCCAGGGCTTGGAGCTCGATCCCTTCTCCAAGGCCAAGATCGACGCCTCGGTCGCCGAACTCGCCGACGAGCGGGCTGCGGTCACCGAACTCGGCCTGATCTGATCCAGCGCGAGTTCTGACTCGCCTCGATCTCCCTGAGCCCCGGCCAGTCGGCCGGGGCTCAGTCGCGTCCGGGCCACTGGCTAAAATGACGCAGTGAGCCGCACCCGCCTGCTGTCCGTTGCTGACGCGCCGGTCCTTGCTGAACTGATCCGCACCAACCGGGCCTTCCTCGACCCGTGGGAGCCGGTGCGTGACGAGTCGTACTTCACCGTCGAGGGCCAGGTCCGGCTCGCCGAGGCCGCCATGGACGCACTCGCTGCGGGGCTGACCAATCCACGGGTGATCCTCGATGACGACGGTGCCGTGGTCGGCCGGATCAACCTGAACAACATCGTCCGCGGCCCGTTCCAGAGCGCCAGCGTCGGGTACTGGCTGGCCGAGGCGGCCGGCGGACGGGGGCTGGCCGGCCAGGCCGTGGCCGAAATCGTCGACTTCGCCTTCACCGAGCTCGGCCTGCATCGGCTCGAAGCGGGGACGATCCCGAACAACCTGCGCTCGCAGGCTGTCCTGGCCCGCAACGGGTTCGTCCGGTTCGGCTATGCGCCCCGCTATCTTCAGATCGCCGGCGCCTACACCGACCACATCCTGTTCCAGCGCCTCGCCGATAGCTAGGGCGCAACGGCCACTCCGGGCCGGCAGGACAGCGGGGCTCGGACCCCAGACTGCGGCCCCTCGCGTCGCAAACCCTCCCCGCAGTGAGACGTGTGCGTGCGTTCGCCGGGATCTCGACATCGACCAGCCGCGAGGACCCGCCGACTCGTGAACTTAGTTACGGTTCCGTAGCCGTAGTTAGTAGGATTCGGTGCAATGCCCCACGGAAGAGAGCTGGAATCGATGACCGGCCGTCCCGCCACCGAAGCCACCTGCGCAGTTCGGGAAGTCCGCGACTTCCTCCTGGCGAACCGCACCGACTACGACGCCACGATCGCCGGCTTCCGTTGGCCCGAACTCTCCGAGTTCAACTTCGCGCTGGATTGGTTCGACGTCGTGGCCGGCCAACACCCCGATCGGGCTGCGGTGACCATCGTCGCGGCCGACCTGGTCGCCCAATCGTGGACCTACGCAGAGCTCTCCCGCCGGTCGGACCAGATGGCCAACTGGCTGCTCAGCCTGGGCGTGCGCCGCGGCTCGAAGCTGATCGTGATGCTGAACAACACCATCGAGTTGTGGGAGGTGATGCTCGGCATCTACAAGATCGGTGCTGTCGCGATCCCCACCTCGACCCTGTTGTCCGCCGCCGAGCTGGCCTACCGCATCGAATACGGCGAGGCGTCCGCGGTCGTCACGCCGGCCGCCCTGGCCGGACGGTTCACCGAACTCGACGAGAAGCTGATCCGGATCGGCGTCGGCGCAGACCTGCCGGCCGGCTGGGTCGACGTGGATGCCTCCCATCAGGCCAGCGACACGTTCACCCCCGACGGCCCCACTCCGGCCGGTGACCCGAGCCTGCTCTACTTCACCTCCGGCACCACCTCTCACCCGAAGCTGGTCCGACACACGCAGGTCTCCTATCCGGTCGGCCACCTGTCGACGATGTGGTGGCTCGGCGTGCAGCCCGGCGACATCCATCTGAACATCTCCTCCCCCGGCTGGGGCAAGCACGCCTGGAGCAACTTCTTCGCCCCCTTCCTTGCCGAGGCCACCGTCTTCGTGTTCAACTACGACCGCTTCGACGCCGCAAGCCTGATGAAGGTGATGGACGCCCATCAGGTGACCACCTTCTGCGCCCCGCCGACCGTATGGCGAATGCTGATCCAAGCCGACCTGACCCAGCTGTCACACCCGCCGCGCGAGCTCCTCGGTGCCGGCGAGCCGCTCAACCCCGAAGTGATCACCAAGGTGCGGCAGGCCTGGGGCGGCACGATTCGCGACGGTTTCGGCCAGACCGAGATGACCTGCTGCATCGGCAACGGCCCTGGCCAGGTGGTCAAGGATGGCTCAATGGGACGCCCGATGCCGGGATACCCCGTGGTTCTGCTCGAACCGACGACAGGGGAACCGCGAGCCGACGAAGGCGAGATCTGCCTCGATCTCTCCCAGCCGATCCTGGGCCTGATGGACGGCTACCACAACGACCCGCAGATGACCGCCGAGGCGTGCCGGGACGGCTTCTACCACACCGGAGACATCGCCTCGATGGACGCCGAGGGCTACCTCACCTACGTCGGTCGGGCCGACGACGTGTTCAAGGCCTCGGACTACAAGATCTCCCCGTTCGAGCTGGAGTCGATCCTGCTCGAGCACCCCTACGTCACCGAGGTCGCGATCGTCCCCAGCCCCGACCCGGTCCGCGCTGCGGTCCCGAAGGCCTTCGTCTGCCTGGTCGCCGAGGCCGCCGGGCGCCAGGTCGAGGCGGCACGAGCGATCTTCGCGCACGCCCAGAGCCGGCTGTCCGGCTACCAGCGGGTGCGCATCGTCGAGTTCGTCACCGAACTGCCCAAGACCATCTCGGGCAAGATCCGTCGCGTCGAACTGCGCGAGCGCGAGGCCGTCCGGGTGGCCGCGCACGACAGCACTGGACAGTTTTGGGAGCGCGACTTCCGCTGAGGCCTCGCCGCTCACCCACGTGGCGCAGACCCCACCCCGATAGGACCGTCGGCGAACTGCACCATCTGGTCAGCGACACCTGCCAGGATCCGGTCGACCAGCTCTCGGTCACCGTCGGCACCGATGAGGCCCGCACTCAGCGTGAGCCCGCCCGCATACTCGCTGACAGCCAGCTGGAAGTGCGGCCTGGCCTTGATCGCACCGCACGCGAACGCGGCAGTAGGCCGCGAGGCACCGAAGCTGAGCCGTGCCGGGTCGAGGCGCCCCAGATTGGTCATGCAGAGGTTCGGCCAGTCCAGCCCGAGCTCCAGGATCTTGCGCCCCAGCCTCGGCCCCGCGACCCTGAAGAGCGCGTCGAGCTTGGCCAGCGACCCCACTCCCAGATCGGTCCGCTTGAGCGCGACGGTGACGTCTCGCACCGATAGCAGCGTCGTGGCGTAGGTCTCGTCGGGGTCGAAGCGCAGAGTGGTTGGCACTGTCGAGGCCAGGTTCGCCAGCGTGTCGAACGTCATCCCGGGTAGGTAGCGGCGCATGTCGACCATGATCGGGATGACCAGCTCCGCCTCACCCCTCGCCCCGAGCTGCGTGGCCACGACACGATAGAGCCCAGCCAGCAGGGCGTCATTGAGAGTGGCTCCGCGGCCGTGACACGCCGTCCGGATCCGGTCCACGGTCTCGACACTCAGCGTCCGGGTTGCCAAGAACGCGGTGCCGGGCCCAGCGGAGAACCCCAGCTGGGCACGTCGCACACGTGAGTCACCCCTATGGCTCGGGCCCAGAAGCGCGGCCACACGCCGCAGTGGCGGGACGGCCCGGAGGATTCGCCCCAGCCCTCTCCCGCCAGTGATGGGCCGCGGCACGAAAGCGGGATCCGCACACAGCCCTGAGTATGTCGCCGCGAGAAAGGACAGGTACTCCTTGAGTCCCCCACCATCGGTGACCATGTGGTTCATCATCACCCCGAGTTCCCGCCCGTCGCCGGACAGCAGCAACCGCACCTGTGGAGCGGTCGCCGGGTCCAGTGACTGCAGGAAGAGCGCCTCCCTCTCGTCCGGATCGGCGACGACGCGTAGCGCCGGTCCCCCATCCTCGCTGCGAGCCTCACACCACTGCGGACGCCTGCCCGCCTCGTCGAGCCGAGAGCCGAGCACCGGGATCGCGACCAGCGTGGCAGCCAGGGCACGACGGAGGATCTCCGGGTCGATTCCGGGCGTCGAGTCGAAGGTCAGCCGCGCGTGCAATGTGTGGTCGTTCAAGCCGCGAGTTGCGAAGGCCTGCTGGAGCAGGTCACAAGATTCGACGGGATAGCTCATGTCCTTCACGGTAGCTTCACTACCGCCAGTATTCAATACTGGCAGTATCTAATACTGGCGGTAGGATCATCGCGTGACCGCAGCACACGGACAAGTCGACACCACCGGAACAACCCCTGCCCGGCAGCGCCGGCTGCCCCGCGATGAAGTCCGGGCGCGATTGATGCGCTCGGCACACCGACTATTCACTGACGTCGGGTATGCCGAGGCCGGACTGGAGCGGATCGCAGAGGAGGCCGGCTTCAGCAAGGGAGCGATCTACTCCAACTTCGCCAGCAAGGAGGAGCTTCTCTTCGAGCTGGTCGGTGCCGAGATCGACGCCAGAATCGATGCTCTGAGCCGTGCCTTGGAGAACGACGACAGCCTCAGCACCGCCGCAGCCCCTCTCACCGAACTGGCCCGCACAGCCGGACGCGAGCTGGGCGGAATCGGTCGAGCCGATCCTGGCTGGCAGCAACTCTTCATCGAATTCTGGCTGCGCTGCCAAGCCAATGACGCCTTGCGCACCAAGCTCGCCCACAAGCGACGGGCGATGCGTGCCCGTATCGCCGACGCCTTCCGCGTTCAGGCGGCACGCTTCGGAACCGATCTCGATCCCGAAGAGGCCCTGACTCTGGCCACCGCAACCCTTGCCTTGTCCAACGGCTTGGGGCTGGAGTTCCTGATCGACCCGGAGGTGGCCACCCCGCAGCTGTTCGGCGAGTTGCTCGCCCGACTGATCCAGGCGGCCCCACAGCCTGATCGGTCGAACCCGGCGCCACACGAGGCGGGATCGACCGATCAGTAGACCTGCGCGCCTGAGTTCAGGCGCGCAGCGCAGCAGCCAGTTCGTCGAAGACGGCCAGGTAGTGGTCGATCGCCTCGTCGGTGTGGGTCACCGACAGCGTCCACTCCTCTTCACGACCCGGGGTCGCGAAGATGCCGCGGTTCATGTTCCACAACCAGGTGAGCTCGGTCAGCGGAACGTCCTGATTCTCCTTGTAGGACTCGTAATCGCGAACCGGTACCTCGGAGAAGGTGACGCAGCCCTTGGAACCGATACCGACGGCGTAGCCGGGCAGGTCATAGCGCGCGATGATCTCGCGGGCGCCGGAGAGGATCTTGTCGTTGAGATGATCCAGGTGCGCGTACCCCTCCGGAGTCAACACCTGCTCCAGGGACGCCCGGGCGGCGGCCATCGACAGTGGGTTCCCGTTGTAGGTGCCCACCTGATAGACCTTGCCGCTCTCGACGATCGCCATCACTTCTTCACTGCCACCGATCGCCCCGGACGGCAGTCCACCGCCCAACGACTTGGCCAGGGTGACCAGGTCCGGCAGCACGCCGAAGCGATCGGTCGCCCCACCCGGTGCCACGCACAGGCCGGTCTTCACCTCGTCGAAGATCAAGACGATGCCGTAGCGGGCGGTGATCTCGCGGACGGCCTCCAGGTAGCCCGGCTCCGGCAGCACCACGCCGAGATTCATCATGGCTGCCTCCATGATCACGCAGGCGGGCAGCCGGCCCTCCTTCTCCAGGCGCTGGATCCGGCGCTCCATGGCGGGCGCGTCATTGAACGGCACGGCCACGGTCATGTCGACCACCGCCTGCGGGATGCCGGCACCGTAGGCAAGTGACGCGTAATTCTCCCGGTCGCCGATCTCGTCATAAGGGACACCGATCGACACCATCACCGTGTCGTGATGGCCGTGGTAGGAGCCGAAGATCTTCATCACGGTGTCGCGGCCGGTGAAGGCGCGGGCGATCCGGATCGCGTCCATCGTGGACTCCGAACCGGAGTTGGTGAAGCGCCACTTCGGCAGCCCCCAGCGTGCAGCGAGGTGGTCGGCGACCACGACGCTGTCCGGCACCGCACAGCCGAAGTGGGTTCCCAGCGGATAGCGGGCGGCCACCGCGGCACCGATGGCTGGGTGCGCATGACCCTGGACCATCGAGCCGAAGCCGTTGTGGAAGTCGTAATACTCGGTGCCGTCGATATCCCAGATCTTGGGGCCCTCGCCACGGTCGATGTAGATCGGCCACGGGTCGCGTCCCTGGTAGGACGAGGCGACACCGCCGGACAGATGCTGGCTGGCCTGGGCATACATCGCCTTCGAGGCCGAGGTCCGCTGATCCAACCGCAACTGCTCGACAGCAGTCAGCTCGGCGATCCGGGCGCGGTCAATGGGCTGGGAAGTTGTCTGTGAGGTCATGATTCACCATCCACCGGTCGGCCTGGCACCGGTCTGGCGTGAGCCTGACCCGCGACCGGCCTGGCGACGCGGGTACCGCTCAGCCTAGTCCTGCAGCCCGTCCCGGCAGCGACTGCTCACCCTCAGCGGGACAGTGGCATCGCCCAGGTCAGGATCAGAATGCCGACTCCACTGCCGAGCAGCAGGACGGTGTCGATCAGCCGATTCCGGACGGCCAACAGCCCGACGCGTTTGTTCGGCATCAGCAGCCGGAGCACCCCACCTAGCGTCACCGCCGCACCCAGCATCGTGCAGCCGATCCGCCAGTGTCCGGTCAGCCCGACCACGGCCAAGGCCACCGCCACCCCGGTGAGGACCAGGGCCAGCGGCCATTGACCGAGCACCGCCTGCACCGGCCCCTTGGCCGGTGGCAGCGGAGTGGGGGTCGTCATCGGGCCAGCGCCTCGGCTCGGTCCACGACATTGCTCAGCAGCATCGCGCGCGTCATCGGACCGACCCCACCGGGGTTCGGTGCCACCCAGGACGCCTTCTCCCACACATCGGCGGCCACGTCGCCGGCCAGCTTCCCGTCCACCCGGCTCACGCCGACGTCCAGGACGACCGCACCCTCGGCGATCAGGTCGGCGGTGATCAGACCGGGAACCCCGGCTGCCGCCACCACGATGTCGGCTCGCCGGGTATGGGCCGCCAGATCACGGGTGCCGGTGTGGCACAGAGTGACCGTGGAGTTCTCGCTGCGCCGAGTCAGAATCAGCCCCAGCGGACGTCCGACCGTCACCCCGCGGCCGACGACGCACACTTCGGCGCCGGCCAGCTCGACGCCGTGGCGCCGCAGCAACTCGACGATGCCGCGAGGCGTGCAGGGCAGCGGGGCCGGCTCGTTGAGGACCAGTTTGCCCAAGTTGATCGGGTTCAGGCCGTCGGCATCTTTGGCCGGATCGATCAGGGCCAGCATCGCGTTCTCGTCGAGGTGACGCGGCAGCGGCAGCTGGACGATGTAGCCGGTGCAGTCCGGATCCTCGTTCAGCGCGGTGATCGACTCGGCCACCTGCGCAGCCGACGCGTCGGCGGGCAGGTCGACCCGGATCGAGGTGATGCCGACCTCGGCACAGTCACGGTGCTTCATCCCCACGTAGGAGTGGCTGCCCGGATCGTCGCCGACCAGCACCGTCCCCAGGCCGGGACGGATGCCGCGCTCGGCCAGGGCCGCCACCCGCTGGGTGAGTTCGGCCTTGATGGCTGCGGCGACGGCCTTGCCGTCCAGCTTCTGTGCGCTCATCTGGTCCCTTTAGTGGAAGAAGTGGCGAGTACCGGTGAAGTACATGGTGACACCGGCCGCAGCCGCAGCCGCAATGGTCAGTTCGTCGCGGATCGAGCCGCCAGGCTGGACGATCGCCTTCACACCCGCATCCAGCAGGATCTCCGGGCCGTCACTGAACGGGAAGTAGGCGTCCGAAGCCGCGGCCGAGCCCCTCGCCCGGTCACCGGCCCGCTCGACGGCCAGCTTGCAGGAGTCGACCCGATTCACCTGACCCATTCCGACCCCGACCGAGGCGCCGTCGCTGGCCAGCAGGATCGCGTTCGACTTCACCGCCCGGCAGGCGCGCCATGCGAACTCCAGATCGGCAAGGGTGGCGGCATCGGCCGGCTCACCGGAGACCAGCCGCCAGTTCGCCGGATCGTCGCCGGCGTCATCGATCTGGTCGGCCGACTGCAGCAGCACTCCCCCGCTGACCGGCTTGAACTCCACCGCGCCGCGCGGGTACGGCCCGGCAACGAGCACCCGAAGGTTCTTCTTCGCCGTGAGCAGTGCCAGCGCCTCGTCCGAATACGCCGGGGCGATCACGACCTCGGTGAAGATCTCGGCGATCTGGGCCGCCGCGGTCGCGTCGATCGGACGATTGGCCGCAATCACGCCGCCGTAGGCCGACACCGGGTCGCAGGCGTGCGCCTTGCGATGGGCTTCAGCAATATCGGCCCCGACCGCGATCCCGCACGGGTTGGCGTGCTTGATGATCGCCACCGCCGGCTCGGCGAAGTCGTAGGCGGCTCGGTAGGCGGCATCACCGTCGGTGTAGTTGTTGTAGCTCATCTCCTTGCCGTGCAACTGGGTGGCATTCGCCAGCCCGCCGTCGGCCGCACCGGAGCGGTAGAGCGCAGCCCGCTGGTGGGAGTTCTCGCCGTAGCGCAGGGTGCCGAGCTTGTTCCAGGTCGCGCCGACCCACGCCGGGAAGCCATCGCCGGCGCTGGAGTCGGTGAGCACACTTCCCATCCACGAGGCGACCGCGACGTCGTAGGTCGCGGTGTGAACGAAGGCAGCCGCAGCCAGCGCCTGGCGCTGGGCCAGAGTGAAACCGCCGGCCGCCAGCGCCTCGGCCACAGACGGGTACTGGTCGGGAGCGGTGATGATCGCCACCGAGGGGTGGTTCTTGGCCGCAGCCCGGACCATCGACGGCCCGCCGATGTCGATCTGCTCGACGCATTCATCGACGCCGGCCCCGGAGGCGACGGTCTGGGTGAACGGGTAGAGATTGGAGACCACCAGGTCGAACGGGGCCACGCCCAACTCGTCCAGCTGGGCACGGTGGCTGGCCAGCCGCCGATCAGCGAGGATGCCGGCGTGGATATGCGGGTGCAGCGTCTTCACCCGGCCGTCGAGGCACTCGGGGAAGCCGGTGACCTGCTCTACCGGAGTGACCGGCAATCCGGCGCCGGCAAGGGTAGCTGCTGTGGAACCGGTAGAGACCAGCTCGACGCCGGCAGCAACCAGGGCCTGGCCGAGCTCGATCAGGCCGGTCTTGTCGTAGACCGACACCAGGGCGCGCGTGATGGGCAGTAGGTCGTTCATGATCTCCCTCGGCTGAGTTGGTTCACCGTGTCGACCAGCAGGCGCCGCTCGACGAGCTTGATTCGTTCGTGCAGGGTCTCGACATCATCGCCGGGCAGGACCGGAACCGGCTCGGCGGCCAGGATCTCGCCGGAGTCGATGCCTGCGTCCACCCGGAAGACGGTGGCCCCGGTGGTCTCGACGCCATGAGCCAACGCGTCGGCGACCGCATGCATCCCGGGGAAGGCGGGCAGCAACGCCGGGTGGGTATTGATCGTGCAGTCGCCGAAGCGATCCAGGAAGGCGGCGCCGAACAGCTTCATGAAACCGGCGCTGACCACCAGTTCCGGCCGGTACTCCCCGACCAGATCGGCGAGCTCGCTGTCCCACACCGCACGGTCGGCGCCCTTCGCCAGGGGATGGACGAAAGTGGGCACGCCAGCGGCCGCAGCACGCTGAAGTCCGGCGATGTCGGGACGATCCGAGCCGACCGCCACCACCTGGGCGTCCAGCCGTCCCTCGGCCTGCGCATCCAGCAGTGCCTGCAACAGGGTGCCGGTTCCCGAAATCAGGACCACCACACGCAACGGCATGCCCAGACCCTATCGAAATCGCCCCGAGAGCCGCCGGTCGCACCGAAGCCCGGACGAGCACACCGGCTACTCGACCGAGGCTCGTCGCCGGTCCGCGATCCGCTGAACCAGCACGTACGCCGTGCCGGCCAGCAGCGCGGACAGGAGCAACAGCGGCGCTCCCGTCACCGCCGAGTCGAGCAGTCGCGGGCCGAGTTCGGCCATCCGAAATGCGCCGAGCCCGCCTCCGCTGAGCGCCATCCACAGCAGGAAGATCGCCGCACTGAACAGCCCCGCACAGCCGGCGGCGGCGATGGCCATCACCGGTTCGCCGCCGACACCGCGCGCCGCGACCAGCCCAGCCACCGCACCCACCACAATCCCGGCAGCCAGCCAGCTCATCAGCCATGGGCTGGCCGGCCCATCCGCCGGCAACGCACCGAAGGCCGGGACGGCCGGCAGCATCCCCAGCTGGGTGGTCCACAACGAGACCAGAGTCTGGCTGCCCACACTGAAGCCGCCGCCCATCACCCACGACAGAGCCCAGCCGAGCAGGTTCGGCAGGTAGCCGATCAGTAGGACCGCCCAGACCACCAGCCCGCCGGTGTCGAAGCCCACCCCGTCCTCCAGCGCCTGGATCTGGCCTGCGCCCTGGATCGTCGCAATCAGCAGCACCACCGCAGCCAACAGCACCAGACCGAGCCCACCGGCACCGGCCCCGCGGACCCCGGCCCGCAGCCAGCGCGGCCAGCGGACGGCCAGCAGGTAACCGTCGGCCAGCACCGCGCCGACCAGGGACGACAACAGACTCAGCCCGGCGGCGCCGGCCAGCCCGGCGCCGTCACCGAGTGCGCCGACTCCCCAGGCCACGCCCGCGGTGAATGCCATGTAACCCAGGCTGACCTGGGCGGCCGTGGCGACGATCAGACCGATCCGGCGGGTCAACACCGGATGCTCACCCAAGGCCAGCCGGGCCTGACGGTAGCCGAAGGCACCGACCCACCCGGCCAGGGCGGCGACTGCGACGCTCAAGGTGAGCGGCGTGAGGCCGATTTCTCCGGAGCCGACCACCAAGCGCCCGCCGTTCACCAGCAGCCAGCTGCGGCCGGCGAAGGTCAGCATGTCGGCGACGGGAATCGCAATCACACTGAGCCAGCCGACGAAGGCGATGCCGGCCACCGCCAGGCAACCGGCCAGGGCGGTCAGCAGACCGCCACCGATCGCCGCCAGCGGCCACGGCAACAGCGGCTGGTCGTCGTCGAGCGGAGGGATGCGGATCGTGCGGGCGCTATCCACCTGCAGCTGCACGCGGCTCGAGCCTCGGGTTGTCTTTCTGGCCATCGCTACCCATGCTGACTCAACCTGCTCCGGCCTACGGCCCGGACACGCCCGACGCCACTACACTGGCTCGGACAACCAGTGTCGAGGTGAGGGATGGCAAACGTGGCGGATGACGGTTCGTCCACTCCGAGGCGGGCGCTCGGGCCCATCCCCGATGACTGGACGCACTCTCCACAAAGCCCTGACGGTGCCGGCGACCACTCCTACGAGGCACCCTCCCCACTGACCGATACCGGCCTGATGCGCAGGCTCGCACCGTTCCGAGACGACGAGCCCGCCAAGCTGACCACTCCGGTGCCGCCGCCGCGTCCGGTGCTGCCCGATCCGGAGGGTGCCCTGCCTCCGGCCCACGGCCGCCGCTACTCGGCCAATGACATCCCCTACGACGAGTGGGCCGCTCCGCGCCGCTCGGCAGCCAGCCCGCTGTCACCGATTCCAGGCTTCAATCCGGTATTGCCGCCGCCCAACCGTCCGACCGCACCGCCGGCCGTGACCGTGCCATTGAGCAGCCTGGACGCTCCGGCCGCCCCGGTCGGCCCGACCTCCTTCGACGAGCTTCCGCGGTCGATCGATACTGCACCCACTGCGCCGGCACCGGCCGAGCCGCAACTCTCGCCACGGCAAGCCCGAAAGGCAGAGGCCGCGCGACTCAAGGCGGAGAAGGCCGAGGCCAAGCGCCAGGCCACCGAGCAGCGCAAGGCCGAAGAGGGAGCAGCACGACAGGCCGCCGCAGAGGCCAAGGCCGCGCACAAGGAGCCACACAGCCACAAGGTGAGCCACGACGAGCTGGCTGCGACCGTGGCCGCTCGGCTGGCCCCGCCCTCCTCCCCGTCCAGTCCGGTGCGGTTCGCGACCACTGAACCGGAAGCGCAGCCGACCCCACGCAAGACCCGGCCGGTGCTGATCATCATCGCCTCAGTGACGATCGTGGTGCTGCTGCTGATCTCGGCGATCTACCTGCTCACCGCACACTCGAACGCCCCCAGTGGGGCGAACAGTCCGGCCCAGGCACCGCTGGACCCGCTGCTCACCAGCGCCGATCTGGGCACCCTGGGTGGACAGAGCTGGGGCACCGCGGAGGCAGCCAATGGGGCGCGTCCGTTGTGTCTGCCGGCGACCACGGACGGTCTCCCGGCCGCCCAGCGGACCAGCGCCCGCCGGATCCCGTCCGCCTCGTCCCCGACGGACTCACTGGTGCAGATCGTCGATGTCTACCCGGACGTGACCAGCGCCTCGACCGCCTACGCCCTGCGGCTGCAGCAGACCGGCGTCTGCGCAGATGACACCGCCCTGATCAACAGTGCGTCGGTCATCGATGGAATGACGGACTCGGCGAACGCCGTGCAACTGACGGTGCAGGACGCCAAGCCGGTCTACCACGCACTGCTCCTCACCCGTACCGGACGCACGGTCAGCCTGATCGACGTGGCCACCAGCACCGAACTGACTGTGCCCGCAGTGGCCACTGTTGCTTCGAACTCGGTGAACCGCCAGTGCAGCGGCGGGAACGGAGCCTGCCCGACCGGCATCCAGGTGAAGGCCAGCCTGCCGTCGGCCGGCAGCCAGCCGGGCTGGCTGGTGGCCGCCGACCTGCCCCGGATCACTCCGGGGGCCGGCCGCTGGAGTTCCACCGACAACCCGGTCAGCATCCTGGGCAGCGGCTGCGAGGGCGTCGATCTGACCCGGCTGTCCGGGGCGACCGCCGATACCCAGCGCACCTTGCTGCTCGCCGACGACCCGAAGGCCCCCTCTGGATTCGGAGTGGACCAGGTCATCTACACCTACGCCGACGCCAAGGCTGCCGGCGCTGCCGCCAAGACCATCAACGCGAACCTCACCAGCTGTGCCGAACGGATGCTGACCGCAACCGTCAACAGCGGACCCAAGGTGTCGGGGGCCGGTGTGAACAACGTCAAGTTCTCCGGAACGACCTTCCACGTGATCCAGAAGACCGGCCAGAGCACTCCGCTCTACCGGGTCGGCGTAGCCACGGTCGGCAAGCGCCTCGTCTACGTGCTGGCCAACCCCACCAAGGACTTCGACTTCAGCGACAACGGCTGGAAGGCACTCGTTCAGCGCACCGCACAGCGGGTCTCCGAGCTCCCCTGATCCTGCGGGCGTCCGGGGACGGGCGCGGTATCACGTCCGCCCCGAAAGCGCGAGGGACCGGCTCAGCGCAGGAGGGACCGGGCCAGCGCCGCAGTCTCACTCGGAGTACGTCCCACGCGAACCCCGGCCGCCTCAAGCGCGACTTTCTTGGCTGCCGCCGTGCCCGACGAACCGGTGACGATCGCGCCGGCGTGGCCCATGGTCTTGCCCGACGGTGCCGTGAAGCCGGCCACATAGCCGATCACCGGCTTGGTGACGTGCTCGGCGATGAAGGCTGCGGCCCGCTCCTCTGCGTCCCCGCCGATCTCGCCGATCAGCACGATGGCCTCGGTCTGCGGGTCGGCTTCGAATGCCTCCAGAGCATCGATGTGGCTGGTCCCGTTCACCGGGTCACCGCCGATACCGACCGCTGAGGAGAAGCCCAGATCGCGCAGCTCGAACATCATCTGGTAGGTCAGCGTGCCCGACTTCGACACCAGCCCGATCGGACCGGGGCCGGCGATGTTCGGCGGAATGATTCCGACGTTGGATTTGCCGGGACTGATCAGACCGGGGCAGTTCGGGCCGATCAGCCGAGTCTTCCCGCTGCGCTTGGCCGCGGCCACGAACTCCGCGGTATCACGGACCGGGACGCCCTCGGTGATCACGACCACCAGCTCCAGTTCGGCCTCGATCGCGTCCAGCACCGCCGTGGCGGTGTGCGCGGCAGGGACGAAGATCACCGACGTGTTGGCACCGGTGGCCTGCCTGGCCTCGGCGACGCTGTCATAGACGGCCACCGGATCCTCTTCGAAGACCACCGACTGTCCGCCCTTGCCCGGGGTGACGCCGGCGACGATCCGGGTGCCGGCTCCGATCATCCGCTGGGTGTGCTTACGGCCTTCACCACCGGTCATGCCCTGCACGATGACCTTCGCACGCTGGTCGAGCCAGATCGACATCTGCTAACTCCTACTCGGCCGCAGCGGCCAGTTCGGCGGCCCGTCGGGCCGCGGCGTCCATGGTGTCCACCAGCTGCACCAGCGGATGGGCGGCCTCGGTGAGCATGTGTCGGCCGATCTCGACGGCGTTGCCGTCGAGGCGGACAACGATCGGCTTGGTCGCCCGGTCGCCCAGGATGACCAGGGCATCGATGATCCCCTTGGCCACCTCGGAACAGGCGGTGATCCCACCGAAGACATTCACAAAGACCGAGCGCACGTCCGGGTCGGACAAGATGATGTCCAACCCATTTGCCATCACCTGGGCCGAGGCGCCGCCGCCGATGTCCAAGAAGTTGGCCGGACGGGGCTGCGAGGGTAGATCAGCGCCGGCTCCGGCCACGACATCCAGGGTGCTCATCACCAGTCCCGCGCCGTTGCCGATCACGCCGACCGAGCCGTCCAGCTTCACGTAATTGAGGCCCTTCTCCCGTGCCCGCAGTTCCAGCGGATCCTCGGCAGCCGCATCGGCGTACTGGGCCCAATCCGGGTGCCGGAAGGCGGCATTGCCGTCGAGGGTGACCTTGCCGTCCAGGGCGATGATCTCGCCGTCGGCGGTCTTCACCAGCGGGTTCACCTCGACCAGGGTCGCATCCTGGTCGCGGTAGACCGCACCAAGCTTCACCAGAACGTCCGCGATCGGGCCCGCCTCCTCGGCGGTGAACCCGGCCAGCTTGGCCAACTCCCGGGCCTTCGGGTGGTCCAGGCCGTTCAGCGGATCGATCGGCAGCTTGGCCAGCGCCTCAGGCTGCTCGACGGCCAGGGTCTCGATCTCCACCCCGCCCTGCTTGGAGCACATCGCCAAGTAGCCGCCCGTGGTCCGATCCAGCAGCAGCGAGAAGTAGTACTCCTCGGCGATCTCGGCACCTGCGGCGATCAGTACCTTGCGGACGCGATGTCCCTTGATGTCCATCCCCAGGATCGCGGCGGCATGCTCGGCCGCTTCCTGCGGCGAGCGGGCCAGCTTCACCCCGCCGGCCTTGCCACGGCCACCGGTCTTCACCTGGGCCTTCACCACCACCAGTTCCGCGCCGAGCTCCTGTGCCGCTGCAAACGCCTCTTCCGGCGTGCTGGCAACCAGGCCCGGCAGGACCGGGACGCCTGACGCCTGAAACAGGTCTCGAGCCTGATACTCGAAAAGATCCACCCGACCTCCTGTCGTCACGGCCTCTGGGCCGACCTGCCGCGAGCCTAATGGCCGACACCGCACCAGGCCGCCCGCAGGACGAATCTGTGACAAGCAGTACCCAGTTTGGACGGGATCCTGAGAAAGTTCCTGAGAAATGCTAAGCTCCGTCTCGTTGGTCCGGAGGCGGCCGGATCACCCGAAGATCAAGAGTGAACAGGTAACCAGTGAGCAATCCCAACTTCGAGGTTGACAAGCCTCGACGTGCGCTCCCGGACCTCGGGTCCACCCCCAGCCATCGGCTGGGCGCAAGCCATCTTCAGAGCTTCCTGCGACGTGCCCTCACCGTGGTCGTCGTCTCAGGAATCGCTGCCGTGGGGGTCGTGACCTTCACCGCATCAGCCAACTACAGCACCGGCACGGCCTTCGCCAACAACGGACCGTTGGGGATCAGCGCCTCCGCCACCAGCACCAGCACTCCGACCCCGGACATCCCAGCCATGGCTGCGGCACGGGCTCGCACGCTCGCCGAAGCCAAGGCCGGCACCGATCAGGCAGCCGCCCAGGCCGCCGCCAGCGTCCGCGCCTCCACCCTGAACGACGACGCCAAGGCGATCAACACCGAGGCGGATCGGCTGAAGAACCTCTCGAAGTTCATGTGGCCCACTGACGGCAGCGTCTCCTCCGGCTACGGGCTGCGGTTCCACCCGATCCTCCACTACTGGCGGATGCACGACGGCGACGACATCGGCGGCAAGTGCGGCCAGCCGATCTGGGCCGCACAGTCCGGCGTCGTGGTGAAGGCCGAAACGGGCTACAACGGCGGCTCCGGCAACAACGTCCGGATCGATCACGGCGACATCAATGGCGTCGACATCCAGACCGGCTACCTGCACATGGCCCGCTACGTGGTCACGGTCGGCCAGCAGATCAACCAGGGCGACATCGTCGGCTACGTCGGCGACACCGGCCTTTCCACCGCCTGCCACCTGCACTTCTCGGCCTACAAGAACGGCAGCGGGACCGATCCGATGGAGTTCATCGGTTGGAACAAGGAATCCAAGAAGTCCGGCGACACCCAGGCCAAGGACTCGGCCAACAACTGAGCGGTTCGGCGTAGGCTCCGCTCTCCTATCGCATCGGCTCTCCCACTGGCTCAGTGAGGCTACAGCCACCACTCACCACCGTCGCGACCTGAGTGATGAGGCGCGGCCTTCTTCAGCGGGCCCGCAGGAACCACAGGTTGCGTGCAATCAGCGCGAGCAGGATCACCGGTGCCACCAGGAAGGCCAGATGCAGGCCGACGATGTCGGCCAGACCGGCCAGCAGCGGAGGAACGCTCAGAATCGCGACTCCGGAAGCCAGGGCGCTGCGCGAGGTCGCTCGGTCGGCGTGGCACGGGTCGGCCGCCAGCAGCCGCGAAAGAGTCAGCGGATAGAGCAGCGAGACGCCCAGGCCGCTGAGCAGCAGGGCGCCAGCCGAGACCCACTGATTGCCGGCGATCCAGAAGGCAGCGGATCCGACCAAGGCCAGCAGCAGGCAGCCCACAGTGGTGTTGCGGACGCCGAAGCGGCCGGCCAGCGGAGCGCCGGCGAAGCGTCCCACCCCCATGCCGACCAGGAAGCACCCGGCGATCAGGGTGGCCACCGAGGTGTCCACGTGATGCCAGCTGGCCACTGCGGTGGCCGACCAGAGCACGAAGCAGAACTCCACGGCCACCGATCCGACCAGCTCGATCCACGGACGCCACGCAGACTCGACCACAGCAGGGACCGGCCCGGACTCGGTCTGGCCCACCGCAGCCCTCGCGGTGCCGCGGTGCCCGGCGATCAGCAGTCCGATCACCGACAGGCCGGCGGCCACCGCCAGCGGAACTGTGTAGCCGAAGCCCCAGCCCAGCCCGGCGGCCAACGCCCAGGCCACCCCGAAGGGTGCGATCATGCCAGCGATACTGGACAGCGAGTTGGCCTCCGACAAGGCCCGCGCCGCATGCTCGGGCTGCAGACTCACCATCTCGACCGGCAGCACCTGAATCATCAGCGCGGCACCCAACCCGATCCCAGCCGCACCGAGGAAAGTGGTCACCATAGTGCCGAAGGTCATCACCACGGCGCCGGCGCCGGTGATGCCCAAGACGATCAGGAGCAGCCGGTCCCGTCCGACCGCATCGACGAGGCGATGACCGACCAGCCCGGTGAGGACCAGACCGATGGCGAAGAAGGCCGAATACAGGCTGGTCTGCACCGTGGTCAGGCCGAGTTCTTCCTTCAGCGGCAGCAAGACGCTGCCCAGCCCGTTCACCGCAAAGCCCAGCGCCGCCCAGATCAGGTAGAACAGCCAGGTGGCACCGTCGCGCCGGAACTCAGGAACCACACGGTTGTTGGTGGGGACGGCAGCCGCTTCCTCGGGACTCACCACGACTCCATTCTTAAGCTCGTCCAGCGAGTATAATCCTTGGCATGGCAGCTCCGCGACGCCCGGCCCGCCGTCGTCAGGCCGAACTGCGCTGGTCGGTGGCCGCGGACGTCCTGAAGGCCTACCGCAGCGAGCCGCAGACGAGCCGCGCCGAGCTGACCCAGCTTCTGCACCTCAGCTCCGGCACCATGACCGACCTGCTCGGCCGACTGCAGAGCGTCCGACTCATCGAGGAGACCGCGGCCGCTCCGACCGGCCGCGGACGCCCGACCACCCAGCTCTTGCCCCACCCGGACGGGCCGCTGGTGCTGGCCGCCGACATCACCGCCACCGGCTGGCGGACCGCCATCGCCGGAGTGGACGGACGGCTGGCCGAGCTCCGCGGCGGCCGGCATGACGACTACTCCCCCAGCTCGATCCTGGATACCGTCGCCGCAACCCTGACCGACTACCGCCGCCGCTATCAGACCCGAATCAGCGCCACTTCGGTATCCCTGGCCGGAACCCTGTCCGGCACCCGGGTGGTCCAGTCGTCGGTGCTGGGCTGGCAACAGGTGGAGCTGCGCCCGCTCGGCGCCGACGGCCCGCTGCTCTGCAACAACGACGCCACCTTGGCCGGCGTCGCCGAGGCTCGCCGTGGCGCCGCCCGCCACGCCCGGGTCAGCACCCACCTGATGGTGCTCAGCGGCACCGGCGGCGGCAGCTGCCAAGACGGGGAGCCGATCCTGGGTGCCACCGGGGCCAGTGCCGAGTACGGACATCTGCCCTTCGGCCGGGCACCGATCAGGTGCAGCTGCGGTGCGGTGGGCTGCTGGGACGTCGAGCTGGGTGCCCGAGCGCTGGCTCGCGCGCTCACCTTGAGCCTGACCGGGCCCGCACAGGAGGTCACCGCCGTGCGCGAGTGGCTGTCTACGCAACGTCCGGACGCCCCAGCGCCCGAGCTGCGGGCACAGGCGGCCTCCCTGGGTCGGGGCCTGGCCGGGCTGGTCAACGCCTTGGACCCCGAGCTGGTCACCATCTCCGGGCTCGCCACCGACCTGCGCAGGTTGGCCCCCGACGACTTCGCAGCGGCCTTCACCGAGGCGCTGATGAGCTACCGACGCAGCAGTCCGCCGCCGGTGCTGGACGCCGAGCTGAACCTGGACGGACCCCTGGTCGGCGCTGTCGAACTGGCCCTTGACCAGGTGCTCAGCCCCGCAGCGCTGAGCCACTGGGCCGGCGAGGACTAGAGCTTCTCCATCGGCGCGTACTTCAGCGAGAGCCGCTTCACCCCGGCCGAGCCGAAGTCGACATCGGCCTTGGCCGCGTCCCCAACGCCGCTGGTGGCGACCACTGATCCCAGACCGAAGGTGGTGTGCAGCACCCGATCGCCCACCTCGACAGCGGCGACGGTCTTGATCGGCGCCGACTTGCCGAACGACGGGCTGCTCGGACGCCGGGCTTCGGCCTGGCGCGCCACCGAACTGCTCACGAAGCTCGTCCGAACCACTCCGAGCCGCCGCCAGTCGATCAGCGACTCGGGGATCTCGTCGGTGAATCGGCTGGCCGGGTTGTACTTCGGCGAGCCCCACATCGTCCGGACCGTGGCCCGAGTCAGGTAAAGCCGCTGCCGGGCCCGGGTGATCCCGACGTAGGCCAGCCGCCGCTCCTCCTCCAGCTCGGTCTTGTCGAACATGGCCCGTTCGTGCGGGAAGATGCCCTCTTCGAAGCCGGTCAGGAAGACGGTGTCGAACTCCAGCCCTTTGGCGGTGTGCAGAGTCATCAAAGTGACCACCCCGGCCGCGTCCGGGTCGTTGTCAGGGAGCTGATCGGAGTCGGCGACCAGGGCGATCCGCTCCAGGAAGGCCGGCAGCGAGTCGTCCGGCTCGGGTGCGGCCGCAGCCAGCTCGCTGTCATCGGGCGGCAGGTCGATGGCGTGCGCGGCGGCCACGAACTCCTGGGCCACACTGACCAGCTCGACCAGGTTCTCCAGCCGCGTCTCGTCCTGCGGGTCAGACGACGCGCTCAGCTCGTCGGTGTAGCCCGAGCTCTGCAGGATCGCCGACAGGATCTGGTCGGCCGGGACGCCTGCGGCCACTGCGGCCCGCTGCTCGGCCAGCAGCCCGGCGAACAGCTTCACCTGGGTCAGCGAGCGGGTGGCCAGCCCGGGGATCTCGTCGGCCCGATCCAGCGCCGCCCCGAAGGAGAGCTGGTGACTGGCTGCGAAGGCTTCGACCATGGCCTCGGCCCGATCGCCGATGCCACGCTTGGGAACGTTCAGCACCCGGCGCACCGAGACATCATCGTCGGGGTTGGCGATCGCCCGCAGATAGGAGATCGCGTCGCGGATCTCCTTGCGCTCGTAGAAGCGGACGCCGCCGACCACCCGATAGGGCATGCCGACCCGGATGAACACCTCTTCGAAAGCTCGTGACTGGGCGTTGGTCCGATAGAACACCGCCACCTGGCCGGGCTTGGTCACCCCGGCGTCAGCGAGTCGGTCGATCTCGTCGGCGACGAACTGGGCTTCATCGTGCTCGGTGTCGGCCACATAGCCGACCAGCAGATCCCCGTCACCGGCCTGCGACCACAGCCTCTTGTCCGGGCGGTCGGGGTTGCGGGTGATCACCGCGTTGGCCGCACTGAGGATGTTCTGGGTGGAGCGATAGTTCTGCTCCAACACGATGGTCCGGGCACCGGGGAAGTCAGTCTCGAAGTCGAGGATGTTGCGGATCGTGGCACCGCGGAAGGCGTAGATCGACTGGTCCGAGTCGCCGACGACCAACAACTCGGGAGGCTCGACGAGCACGGCGTCCGGCTCGGCGGGGTGGACGCCACACAGCTCGCGGATCAACGCGTACTGAGCGTGGTTGGTGTCCTGATACTCGTCGACCAGAACGTGCCGGAACCGGCGCCGGTACTGCTCGCGCAGGTCGGGGAAGGACTGCAGCAGGTGCACCGTGGTCATGATCAGATCATCGAAGTCGAGCGCATTGGCGGCTCGCAGCCGGCGCTGGTACTCGGCGTAGGCGTCGGCATAGACCTGTTCGTTCGGGGTGGACGCCTGGGCCCGCGCGGTCTCGAAGTCGACCAGCTGGTTCTTGTTGTTCGACACCCAGTTCAGCACCGCTCGTGGCGGGAACCGCTTCGGGTCGACCTGGGCGTCGCGCAACACCAACTGCATCAGCCGCTTGGCGTCGGTGTCGTCGTAGATCGAAAACGTCCGGTTCATCCCGAACCGGTTGATGTCGCTGCGCAGAATCCGCACACATGCGGAGTGGAAGGTGGACACCCACATGATCCGGGCCCGGTTGCCGACCAGGTCGACGACTCGGTGCCGCATCTCTGCGGCGGCCTTGTTGGTGAAGGTGATCGCCAGGATCGAGCCGGGGTGGACGCCGCGCTGGCTGACCAGATGCGCGATCCGGCGGGTCAGCACCCGGGTCTTCCCCGACCCGGCACCGGCCACCACCAGCACCGGCGAACCGGCATGCAGAACCGCCTCACGCTGTGGCGGGTTCAGCCCGGCCAGTAGCTCGGCCTCGTCCACCCGGTGGCGGCTCGGCTCGGCAGCAGCTGCCGGGGTGGGCTCGGCAGGACGCGGAAAGGCGTCGTCGAAAAGACTGGGCAGCATCGAATCAGGCATGGCTCGCAAAGCCTACGCCGAGCCACCTCCAAAGACCCGGCCCGACCCATGGTTGGGCTGGGGTCGGCTCCTGGTCGCCCCCGATATCGGCGTGCGGTGGATCGACCTAGCCTGGGCCACATGAACTTCATTGCTTGGATTCTGATGGGTTTGATCGCCGGTGCGATCGCCAAGTCGATCATGAAGGAGCGCGGCGGTTGGCTGTCCAGCCTGCTGACCGGCCTGATCGGTGGTGTCGTCGGCGGCTGGATCGGCAGCGCGCTCTTCGATCACGGTGTTACTGGCTTCTTCTCGCCGTGGTCGTGGCTGCTGGCGATCGGCGGCTCGGTGCTGGTGCTCTGGCTGCGCAGTGTGATCACCGGACGCAAGCGCTGATCTTGTGGTCTGGCCGGGCCTCGGGCCCGGCCGGACCGGTGTGCTCGCCTGGTTGGGCGGCGGCCCACGGCCAGCGACCCGACCAAGGGGTGGCCGGCGCCGACGAACGAGAACACCTGCGCCGAGGCTCGGCGCTAGACCAGCTTGCGGTCGGTCGCCCAGCGGGTCAGCTGGTGGCGGTTGGAGAGCTGCAGCTTGCGCAACACCGAAGAAACGTGGGTCTCGACGGTCTTGATCGAGATGAACAGCTCCTTGGCGATCTCCTTGTAGGCGTAGCCGCGGGCGATCAGCCGGAGCACCTCGCGTTCGCGCGCCGAGAGCCGATCCAGATCCTCGTCAATGCTGGCCACGTCGATGGCTCCGGAGAAGGCGTCCAGGACGAAGCCGGCCAACCGCGGCGAGAACACCGCATCCCCGGTGGCCACCCGTCCGATCGCCTCGACGAGTTCGTCGGCCGAGATCGACTTGGTCACATAACCCCTGGCCCCGGCCCGGATCACCCCGATCACATCTTCGGCGGCATCGGAGACCGACAGTGCCAGGAACTTCATGCCCGGCTCGGTGGCGGTGACCTGCTTGATCACCTCGATGCCACCCCCACCGGGAAGATGGACGTCCAGCAGCACCACATCCGGCATCGCGGCCAGGATCGCGGCGACCGCGGTCGGCACGTCCTCGCCCTCGCCCACCAGCTGGACGCGTCCGCCGATGTCATGCTTCACCCCGCTGCGGAACATGGCATGGTCGTCGACGACCACCACTCGCCAGGCGGCCGGGGTGGATTCGTTCTCACTCATCTGGGCAACTCCAGTCTGACTTCGGTGCCCTCTCCGGGCGCTGTCCTGATTATGGCCCGTCCGCCGGCCCGCTTGACCCGTTCCACGATCGAAGCCCGTACCCCCATCCGGTCCTCGTCGATCTCGGCCAGGTCGAAGCCCTTGCCTCGGTCGCGGATGAAGACGCTGACCAGATCCTCGTCGGCCTCGGCGAACACGTCGACCCGATCGGCTCCGGAGTGCTTGGCTGCGTTCACCATGGCCTCCCGGCTGGCCCGGACCACCGCCGCCAGCTCCGGAGTCAGTTCGGTGTCGCCGACCGAAACCAGTTCCACGTCCACGCCGTGAGTGTCTTCGACGTCCAGGAGTTCCGCAGTCAGTGCCTCGACCAGGCTGCCACCGGTCGGCGCATCGCCATAGAGCCATTGGCGCAGCTCACGCTCTTGGCGGCGGGCCAGCGCAGTCACCTTCTTCGGGTCGTTGGCCTGCCGCTGGATCAGCGCCAGGGTCTGCAGCACCGAGTCGTGCAGATGGGCAGCCATGTCGGCACGGGCGTCGGCCAGCATCGCTTCCTGCCGAGCCTCGGCCAGGGTGCGCCGGACTCGGATGATCCAGGGAAGCACAGCCAACACGATGGCAGCCACCGACGATCCGAGCAGCAAAATCGTGCGGCCCAGCTCGTCCAGCCCGCTGCCCAGCACCAGCACAGCAACCGCGGCGGCCAAACTGACCAGGCCGATCAGAATGCCGACAACCGAGGACCAGTGCCGCACCAGCGGCGCCACCAGCCGCTGCCAACCGGAACCGCGGACGACCTCGCGGGTGGACACGTGATCGGCCTGCCACCAGATCATGCCGAGCCCACCGCCGGTCAGAATGCCCACCGCCAGCACCCGCGGCGCCAGCCCCCAGCCGCTGACCTGCACCATCCAGGTCAGACCGATGCCGAGCAAGGCCAATGCCGTGGCCAAGCCGAGGTCGACTCCGCTGAAGCTGACTGCGCTTGTCGAGCGCATCCCCGCTCGGGAGTTCGCTTCAAGCCCGGGGGCTGAGGGCTCGGCCACAGTGCGCGGCATGGCCAGCCACAGCACCAGATAGGCCCACAGCCCGGCCAGAGCGAACGCAGAGACAACGACGAAGGCAAGTCGAACCAGCAGCACTGGCCAGCCCAAATGGTCAGCCAGCCCCGCGCAGACCCCGCCGATCCAGGCCGTGCTCAGCGGCCGAGTCGAGCGGACGACCTGCTCCTCACTCATGCCGACTCGCGGACCACCAGCTCACTGGGCAGCACGACAGTGGGCGGCTCCGGGCGGACGCCGGCCATCAGTTGCTTCAACATTTCGGCTGCGATCCTGGTGTGCTCGTCGGACGGGTTGGTCATCGTGGTCAGGTGCGGCGACACCTGCTCGGCGGCTTCGGAATTGTCGAAGCCGACCAGCTTGATGTCGTCGGGCACCCGACGTCCAGTATCCCGCAGGACGGAGATCGCGCCGATCGCCATCAGATCGTTGGCCACGAACATGCCGTCGATGTCCGGGTGCTCGTCCAGCAGCCTGGACACCCGCCGCCCGGACGCTCCGGAGTAGTCACCCTCGACATACCAGCTCGGATCCAGGCCGGCGTCGGTCATCGCCTCGACGAAGCCCTGCAGCCGGTTGCGACCCGAGATCATGTCCAGCGGGCCGGTGACGCTTGCGATCTTGCGGCAGCCGGCCGCGATCAGATGCTGGGTGGCCGTCCGGGCTGCCTGGACATTGTCCAGGTCGACGTAACAGACCCCATCGGTCTCCGGGTTGCCGACGAAGACCACCGGCTGCCGGGAGGCCTCCATCGCCTGGGCCAGCTCCGGGCCATGGTGCGACAGCACGATCGCACCATCCAGATGGCCGGACTCGAGATAGCGGACCATCTCGGTGGGCTTCTCACCGGGACGAGCCATGGCCAGCACCACCTGGGTGTCGGAGGCCCGGAACGCCTGGAGTGCACCGTGATAGGCCTGCGGGAAGTAGGGATCACGGAACACCAGGTAGTCGGTCTCGACGACGAGAACGGCTACCACCCCGGTCCGCCGGGTGACCAAGGCCCGGGCCGCTCGGTTCGGCTGATAACCCAGCTCGTCAATAGCGCGCTGCACGGCCACCACAGTGGCTTCGGCCACCAGCGGCGCCGCGTTCACCACACGCGACACGGTGGCTCTGGAGACTCCGGCCAGCTTGGCCACGTCTTCAAGAGTCGGTACCCCAGCCGCGGCCATCATCCTCGGCATCCTGACGCCTCCTGAGCGTTCCATCGAACATCCGACACTGCATAACACCTCTGCGTTTGGCCGGGGCTCACCACCGCGAGGCAGAAAGACCCTACCGGGCCGGCCCGGCTGCTCCCACCAGAATGGACCCACCGAGCCACGGCAACGGCTCACCCATGAACTGCGGTCAGCCCTTGACTGCGCCGGCCATGATGCCCGAGACCAGATGCCGTCCGGCGACCGCGAACAGGGCCAACAGCGGCAGCGTGGCCAAAACCACACCGGCCATGATCAGCGACATGTCCTTGAAGTAGGACGCCTGCAGCAACTGCAGCGCCACCGGCAGGGTCGGGTTGGTCGAGCCGAGCACGATGAACGGCCAGAAGAAGTTCGTCCAGCTGCCGACGAAGGTGAACAGAGCCAGCATCGCCGCCGCCGGCCGGGCTGCCGGCAGTGCCACGTGCCAGAACGTCCGGATCATCGAGCAACCATCGACGCGGGCTGCTTCGATCAGCTCGAAGGGCAGCGCCTCGGATAGGTACTGGGTCATCCAGAACACGCCGAAGGCAGTGACCGCACCGGGAACGATGACCGAGATCAGCTTTCCGGTCCAGCCCAGATTCGACATGATGATGAACAGCGGGATGATGCCCAGCTGCGTCGGGACGGCCATGGTGCCGATCACGAAAGCGAGCATCCCGTTGCGACCACGGAACCGTAGCTTGGCGAACGAGTAGCCGGCCAGGGTGGAGAAGAAGACCACCGAGAGAGACGTGATCACGCTGACGATCACGCTGTTCCCGATCGCACCCCAGAACCCGATGCCCGAGTTCAGCACCCGCATCACGTTCTCGACGAAATGGCTTTGCGGGATCGGGGACGGGATCGGATTACGGGCAATGTCTTCGGCCGTCGACGCGGACAACAGGAACGCGTAGTACAGCGGGACCACCGAGATCAGGATGACCAGGCCGAGCACGGTGTAGGTCACCCAGCCCGGACGACGCTGACCTTCGGTCATCTGAGAGCGGCGGCGCCGCCGCGCGGCGGCTCGGCCGGCACCCGCGCCGGCCAGCTGATGGGCAGATGCGACGGAACTCATTTGGCCAGCGCCTTTCGCTTCGGGTGGGACTCGCTACTGGCGATCCGGCGAGTGATGGCGTAGTTGATCAGGGCGAAGATCACGATGATCAGGAACAGCAACCAGGCCACAGCTGCCGATCTACCGAGGTTCTTCTGGACGTTCCAGCCCAACTCGTACAAATACATCGTCACTGTCATCCACTCTCGGTCCGGCCCACCGAGAGAGAAGTTGTCGAATAGTCGTGGCTCGTCGAAGATCTGTAGACCACCGATCGTCGAGGTGATCACCACGAAGATGATGGTCGGGCGCAGCATCGGAACCGTGACCGAGAAGAAGCTCTGCCAGCGGTTGGCACCATCGACGATCGACGCTTCGATGACGTCGTTCGGGATGGCCTGCATCGCAGCCAGGAAGATCAAAGTGTTGTAGCCGGTCCAGCGGAAGTTGACCATGGTGGCGATCGCCACGTGGGACCAGAAGCGATCCGAGTGCCAGCCGATCGGATCCAGACCGATATTGGTCAGAATCGCGTTGACGACGCCGGACTCGTCAGCGAAAAGCTTGCCGAAGACCAGCGAGACGGCCACCGGCGCCACCACATAGGGAACCAGGACGCCCATCCGCCAGAAGGTCTTGGCCCGGAGATTCGCATTCAGCACCGCGGCGATACCGATCGCCAGGAAGATCTGCGGCACCGAGGACAGCAGGAAGATGGAGAAGGTGTTCGCCACGCCGTCCCAGAAGCGGGACTGCGAGAGCACATACTGGAAGTTCGCCAGCCCGATGAATCCTTGGTTGCCCTTGACCAGGCTCCACTTGTTGAGGGCCACCCAGCCGGTGTACAGGAGCGGGAACAGGCCCACCAGAGCGAAGAGCACGAAGAAGGGCGCGATGTACAGGTAGGGGGCACTCTTCACGTCCCACCGACTGAGCCGCTGACGCCAGGTCATTTGTTGAAGTCCTCTCGGGTTGGACTTGTGGGCAGGACGGGACGAGCCGCCCTGCCCACAAGGCTAGAAGGAATCTGCTCAGCCGAGAGCGTTGAACTCCTTGATGGCCTGCGTCCAAGAATCAGCAGCATTCTGCTTCTTGGTCACGTCGACCCGGTTGATGGCGTCAGCAATCACCTGGCGCACCGCGAAGTACTGCGGGCCCTTGAAGGGGTTGATCGTGACCGCGTTCGCCCGGTCGGCCAGGATCTGACCGGTCGGAGCGTTGTTGAAGAACTTGTTGGTCACGCTCAGCAGGTCGGGGCTGGTCAGAGCCGCCTTCTGGCTCGGGAAGGTGCCCTTGGCCTTGAACGCCTTGATCTGCTGCTCAGGAGCAGTCAGCCATGCGGCCAGATCGCGAGCTTCCTTGGTGTGCGCGCCCTGCGCCGGAACGGTCAGGTACGAGCCGCCCCAGTTACCGCCGCCGCCGGGGAAGGTGTTGGCGATATCCCAGCCCTCGACGCCCTTGGCGTTGCCCTCGATGACACCGAGCATCCAGCCCGGGCACAGCATGGTGGCGAACTTGCCCTTCTGGAAGGCGTCCACCCAGTCCGGCTGCCACTGCTGCAGGTGAGCCGACAGCTTGTCGTCAACGGCGGCCTTCAGGATCGAGTCGTACTGAGCCTTGACCGGGGCGTTGTCGCCCAGCGGGATCAGGGTCTCTTCCGGCTCGGTGGAGGAGAACGCGTTCTTCAGCTGGTTGACCTGGCCCTGCATGATCGCGTCAGCAGAGTCGAACCAGGCAACGCCATTGGACTTGGCGACGAACTGCTTGCCCAGGTTGAAGTAGTCATCCCAGGTGGTGCCCAGAGCCTTGGCGACCTCAGCGCGGTCGGTCGGCAGACCGGCCTTCTTGAACAGGTCGGCGCGGTAGCAGACGCCCTCGGGGCCGATGTCGGTGCCGTAGGCGACCAGCTTGCCGTCCGGAGCGGTGCCGGCGGCTTCCTTCCAGTCCAGCCAGCGACCCTTGACGTCGTCGCCGGACAGGTCATAGAGCTTGTCAGCGGTCTGCATCACGTCAGGCAGCCAGTCGACCTCGATGGCCTCGATGTCCGACAGGCCGGAGCCAGCGGCGAGCTTGTTGAAGTAGTTCTCGCGAGCCTCGTTGGAGGTCGCGGCCTTCTTCGGGGTGATGGTGACGTTCGGGTGGGCCTTCGTGTACTCCGCGAACAGGTCCTCGTAGCCGAACTCGTTGAAGGTTGCGACGGTGAGAGTGACCTTCTCCTCACTGGCGCTGGTGGAGGTCGACGCAGCCGGGCTGGTCGACGGCGCACCAGCCGGGCCGGAGCACCCGACCAGCAACAGCGCCAGGCCAGCGGTGACCGCCGCTCCTCGCAACAGGGATGAACGCATGTGGACTCCTTCGTCAGTCTGCGGGCCCGGTGCCCGCGGATCATGCATAGGTGACAAGCCGTGAGCTCTGAGAGCGCTCTTAGGCCTTCGCCCATTCAAGACCGCAAACGCTCTCATGGTCAAGTGGAACGGCCCTCGACGGGGCGATTCCGGAGATTCGTTATCACATGGTTATCTTGGAGCCCGCTAGCCAAAAGGCCCTGCCCAGGCTCCGAGGCGCCCGGTGATCGCCACCCCTGGGCGGCGATCACGGGACCGTTCGGGGTCAACCCCGATGGTCCGGCAGCCGCGTCCGCCGTTGAATGGAGACATGCCCGACAACCTCCCCGTGCTGACCCGGCCGGCCGACACCAAGATGCTCGCTGGTGTCTGCGCCGGAGTGGCTCGGCGGCTCGGGGTTGAGCCGACGGTCGTGCGCGTCGCCGCAGTGCTCGCCGCGGTCTTCCTCGGTGGTCTTGGCGTCGTCGCTTACCTCGCCGGAATCGCGCTGATGCCCAAGGACGGCCAGCAGACGATGCCGGTGCGGCGCTGGCTGCCGTTCACCCGATCCTGGCCGACTCCCGCAGTGATCGCGGCGGTCTTCGCCGTCTGTGCGGTGCTGCTCTACGCCGGCGGATTCAGCGGCGTCGGGATCGGCCCTGCGGTGATCATCTTCGCGATCTGGTTCTTTGGTTTCCGCAAGCGTCAGCCGCGGCACTCCGCGCACCATCCGAGCGAGCCCACTCCCTTCGAACGAGCCTCAGCCGCCTGGCGAGTCCGGCTGGCCGAGCAGCAGACGCCCGGATTCGAGAACCCAGGCATGTTCTCCGCAACGACGGCCGCACTGCCGCCGATGCCGCCGGCCCAGCCGGCAGCGTTCGAACAGCGCTGGGAGCAGCCCTATACCGATCCGCAGCGCGACCTGGCGGTGACCGACAACCCAGCTCCCGAAGTTCGCAGCCACCCGCACCGTCCGCGTGGACGCTGGTCGGGCTGGCTGACCGCCCTGGCGCTGGCCGCAGTGGGGACGGCAGCGGTCAGGCTCCTCGGTCGTGTCGATGCCTTGCCCTACGTCGCAGCCGTATTGACGGCATTCGGCCTGGCTCTGGTGATCTCATCTCGGCGACATCGTCCGCCACTGCTGTTGCCGGCGACGTTGATCGCGGCGATCGCGACGATCTCCCTGATGCTCCCGGTACCGGCAGGCACGGTCGGTGACCTCGACGCAGCCTATGCCTCAGGGACTGACCTGCCGAGCCGGATCGCGTACTCCGCCGGCGACGTCCGGCTCGATCTCAGCGGCCTCACCCTGACCAAGGACCAGACTGTGACCGTCGATGTCGGGGTCGGCCAGGTGGATCTGACCCTTCCGAAGAACGTCCGCAGCCAACTGGTCTGGAGCGTCGGAGCCGGTGAGTACAGCGACCCGGGGACACCCTCTGTCAGCGGAGCCGGAATCAGCGGATCACTGGGCACCGACGCACCGGCCGACGCACCGACCCTGACCATCAATCTGAAGGTCGGTATCGGCGAAGTGAAGGTGACCGAATGAGTCGAGATCGTGCCGCCTTCGGATTCGGACTCGCCGCGATGCTGCTCGGCGGAGTCGGCCTCTGGTCGAGCTTCGGCGACGTCGACTGGGGGTTCGTCCGAGCCGCCGCTCCGGTCGCCTTGATCGTCATCGGAGCAGGAATGGTCCTGCTCTCCCGTCATCACCACTGAGTTTCACGAAAGGAAACAAGAAATGAAGCAGCAACTCACCCGCTCTGCGGCAGACAAGATGATCGCCGGTGTGTGCGGCGGCGTCGCCCGGTCCTTCGGGATCGACACGACCCTGGTCCGGGTGGTGTGGGCCCTGACCAGCGTGTTCTTCTTCTTCCCGATCGCGGTCTACCTGGTGTTGTGGCTGGTACTCCCGATCGACGGTGGTAGCACCGGGCTGGACGAGGTCAAGCGCGCGTTCAGCAGCAACGGCTCGCAGCCGCCGTCCGACCTGCGCTGAAAAAGTCAGTGGGGCGTCGTCCGGTGGAAGCGGACGACGCCCCACTGGCGTCTCTACGGGAGGTTCACTCCCACTCGATGGTGCCCGGCGGCTTGCTGGTCACGTCGAGGACCACGCGGTTCACCTCGGGCACCTCGTTGGTGATCCGGGTCGACATCTTCTCCAAGACCTCGTAGGGAAGCCGACTCCAGTCGGCGGTCATCGCATCCTCGCTGGACACCGGGCGCAGCACGATCGGATGCCCATAGCTGCGTCCATCGCCCTGCACACCGACCGAGCGGACGTCGGCCAGCAGCACCACCGGGAACTGCCAGATCGAGCCGTCCAGGCCGGCTGCGGTGGTCTCCTCGCGGACGATCAGGTCTGCGGCACGCAGGATCCGCAACCGTTCAGCGTCGACTGCGCCGACGATGCGGATTCCCAGCCCTGGCCCGGGGAACGGATGCCGATCGACGATGTGCTCGGGCAACCCCAGCTGGCGTCCAACCTGGCGCACTTCGTCCTTGAACAGGGTGCGCAACGGCTCGATCAGAGTGAACTGCAGGTCGTCGGGCAGTCCACCGACGTTGTGGTGGCTCTTGATGTTCGCCGCACCATCGCCGCCGCCGGATTCGACGACGTCCGGATAGAGGGTGCCCTGGACCAGGAAGTCGATCGGGCCATCGGAGTTGATCCGGCGAGCAGCGTCCTCGAAGGTACGAATGAACTCGCGCCCGATGATCTTGCGCTTGGTCTCCGGGTCGCTGACCCCGGCGAGCGCCCCGAGGAAGCGCTCCTGCTCGTTGGCGACGACCAGCGTGACTCCGGTGGAGGCGACGAAATCGTGCTCGACCCGCTCGGCCTCGCCGGTGCGCAGCAGCCCGTGATCCACGAAGACACAGGTCAACTGATCGCCGATCGCGCGCTGGACCAGGGCCGCAGCCACCGCCGAATCGACACCGCCGGACAGCGCACACAGCACCCGAGCGTCGCCGACCTCCGCACGGATCCGGGCGACCTGCTCCTCGACGATATTCGCCGAGGTCCAGGTCGGACGGCAGCCGGCGATCTCGATCAGGAACCGCTCCAGCACCTGCTGGCCATGCTCGGAGTGCAACACCTCCGGGTGCCACTGGACGCCGGCGAGACGCCGCTGCGGGTCCTCGAAAGCGGCCACCGTGGCTCGGGGCGAGCGCGCGTTCACCCGGAAACCGGACGGCGCCGCGGTCACCTCATCGCCATGCGACATCCAGGACGTCAGCACCGGCGGGAGACCCTCGAGCAGCCGACCGGGATCGGTGATCTCGACCCGGGTACGTCCGTACTCGCGCTGGCCGGTGCGGGCCACTCGTCCGCCGAGCGCCTGGGCCATGGCCATGAAGCCGTAGCAGATGCCGAACACCGGCACCCCGGCCTCGAGCAGGGCAACATCCAGCTGCGGAGCACCCGGCTCGTAGACCGAGCTGGGGCCACCGGAGAGGATGACGGCCGATGGCTGCTTGGCCAGCATCTCGGCAACCGGCATGGTGTGCGGCACGATTTCGGAGTAGACCCGAGCCTCGCGCACCCGGCGGGCGATCAGCTGGGCGTATTGGGCTCCGTAGTCGACGACCAACACCAGATCGTGGTCAGGACTCATGCGCCGAAGTCTAGGGCTGAGCCGCCGGCCGGCTCGCCGACGGCTCACAGGTGAGCCGAGTGGACGTCCGGACGCTGTTGTATACGCAACACCGCTGAGATGCCTTGACCACCTACTGGACGCGCCTGCTAGCGTTCCGGACATGACCTCGACGAGCACCGCGACCATGGGTTGCTGCTGTATGCCGTCGATGGCGCGTTGCCGAATGTGCTGACCCAGCCTCGCATCGAACCAACGCCATTCCCCACGCCGCTGCGCACTCTCATGCACAGCTCGCTGAATCCCTGCCGGCCCAGCTGGGCCGATCACGACGCAGTCCCGCAGTAAAACCAGCCCACCGAGGAGAGAAATGTCCCTGCATCCCGACACCCTGGCGGTCCACGCCGGCCAGGAGGAGGCCGACTCGGCCACCAACGCTCGCGCCGTCCCGATCTACCAGACCACCAGTTACGTCTTCGACGACACCGAGCATGCCGCCGACCTGTTCGCGCTGCGAGTGCCGGGCAACATCTACACCCGGATCATGAACCCCACCCAGTCGGTCTTCGAGACCCGACTGACCGCCCTGGAGGGCGGGGTGGGCGCGCTGGCCACCGCTTCGGGAGCCGCCGCGATCACCTATGCCGTGCTGAACCTGACCTACGCCGGGGACAACATCGTTGCGCTGTCGACGCTGTACGGCGGCACCTACGCCCTGTTCGCGCACACGCTGGCCCAGTACGGCATCGAGGCCCGCTTCGTCGACCCGGAGAAGCCCGAGGAGCTGGCCCGGTACGTCGACGACAAGACCAAGCTGGTCTTCGGCGAGACCATCGGCAACCCGGCCATCAATGTCGTCGACCTGGACGCCTGGAGCGCAGCCGCGCACGCCCTGGGTCTGCCGTTCATCGTCGACCACACGGTCCCGACTCCAATCCTGTCGAAGGCCTTCGACCACGGCGTCGATGTGATCGTTCATTCGGCGACCAAGTACATCGGCGGTCACGGGACGTCGGTCGGCGGCATCATCGTCGACTCCGGCACGTTCGACTGGGCCGCACACGCAGACCGCTTCCCCGGCCTGACCAAGCCGGACCCGGCCTACCACGGCGTCGTCTGGACCGAAGCGGCCGGGACAGCTGCCTACATCATCCGGGCCCGGACGGTGCTGCTGCGCAACACCGGGGCTGCCGTCAGCCCGTTCAACGCCTGGCTGTTCCTCCAGGGCCTGGAGACGCTTCACCTGCGAATCGAGCGCCACTCGGCCAACGCATTGGCGGTGGCGAAGTACCTCGAGGGCCACGAGAAGGTCTCCTGGGTCAGCTACCCGGGCCTGGAGTCCTCTCCGTACAAGGCGGTCGCCGACCGGATCTTCAACGGACGCGGCTACGGCGGCCTCCTGGCCTTCGGCCTGAAGGACGGACGTGCGGCCGGCGCGAAGTTCATCGAGGCGCTGGGGCTGTTCAGCCACCTGGCCAATATCGGCGACGCCAAGAGCCTGGCCATTCACAATGCGACCACCACACACTCCCAGCTCAACGATGAGGAACTGGCTGCGGCCGGTGTGCCGCCGGAGGCGGTACGGCTGAGCCTGGGCATCGAGAATGTCGACGATCTGATCGCCGACCTCGACCAGGCGCTGGCCCAGCTCTGATCAAGTAGGGCCCGGGCCGAGCGCCGCCGTTGGCGGCGGTCGGCCCGGGCGTCCATCACTACCAGGAGGACCACACGATGAGCCGATGCCAGGTCAGGTGTCCGAGGTGACCACCACCTCCGCAGACTCCTCCGGTCCGCCAGTCTCCGAGTTGCACGCCAGCACCCGCGCCGTCCGCGCCGGCCTGTCCAGCGACCCCGCCTTCGGTGCTGTGGTCGCCCCCGTGCATCTGTCGGTCTCCTATGAGTTCGAGGAGCCTGATCGCCCCGGCCGCTACGACTACGGACGCGCTGGAAACCCCACCCGTGATCTCTTCGGCCACGCAGTGGCCGAGCTCGAAGGCGGCGCGACCGGCTGCGTGACCGCCTCCGGAATGGGCGCGATCACCACCGCCGTGATGGCCCTGCTCCCGGCCAGCGGCACCCTGCTGGCCCCGGCCGACTGCTACGGCGGCACCTGGCGGCTGTTCGAGGCACTGCACCACACCGGCCGGATCGGACGGGTCGAGTACCTCGACTTCAGCGACACCGACGCCGCACTGGCAGCCATCGCGGCCGGCCCTGATCTGGTCTGGCTGGAGACCCCGTCCAACCCGCTGCTACGGATCGCCGACCTGGATCAGCTCAGCCGCGCCGCCCATGCGTCCGGGGCGTTGGTGGTGGCCGATAACACCTTCGCCAGCCCGATTCTGCAGCGTCCGATCGAGCATGGCGTCGACGTGGTCGTCCACTCGGCCACCAAGTACCTCAACGGCCACTCCGACGTGATCGCCGGCGTGATCGTCAGCGCCGATGCCACACGCGGCGCCGAGTTGGCCTGGTGGGTGAACACCTTGGGGGTGCCGGCCGGAGCGCTGGACTCCTATCTGGCCCTGCGCGGCCTGCGCACTCTGCACCTGCGGGTGGCTGCCGCCCAGCGGAATGCGGCCGCCGTTGCCGATGTGCTCGCCGCGCACCCGGCCGTCCGCGCGGTCCACTACCCCGGACTGGCTCAACACCCACAGCACGAGCTGGCCGCACGCCAGATGGACGGGTTCGGCGCGATCGTCACCTTCGAGCTGGCCGACGCGGTCGCGGCCCACGCGTTCACTGACGGCCTGCGCTGCTTCTGCCTGGCCGAGAGCCTGGGTGGGGTCGAGTCGCTGGTCTCACTGCCGGCGACCATGACCCACGCGGCCATGTCGGCGCAGGCCCAGCGGGCGGCCGGGATCACCGAGGGAATGCTGCGGCTGAGTCTCGGGGTTGAGGAGACCTCGGACCTGTGTGCCGACGTCGCCGCCGGGCTGGAGCGGGCCGCGTCGGCCCGCTGAGCCGAGGGCCGCTGCCTGAGACAAGTGGTTTGGGGTTCAACAACTCTGCGTGCTACGGTAGCCACATGTTCGCGCGTGGATACACAGGCTCCGACCGAGCCGCTGATGAGACGCGAATGTGTTGTCCCCGCTGACTGCCGGACGACACCTGCCACCCGGAATCGAGCGTTGACTGATCCGCCGATGCGCCGCGACCCTCTCGTCCGGGCCACCTCCACCCCCCCCTGACGCTCACCCGAATCGAGACACAATGCCCCACCCGAACCCCGCCCCGACCGGCCCCGGACTGATCGACCCGCGCGGCCCACGCTTCGGCGCGGCGATCACCTCCGTCCTCCTGACCGTAGTGCTCATCCTCGGCCCTGGCTCCGTCCCGGGCCTGATCCTCCTGCTGGTGCAGACGCTCGCTTTCGCGTCCGGCTCGCTGCTGGGCCTGCAGGCCCAGCCATGGGGGCTGATCTACCGCAGGCTCGTCCGGCCTCGGCTGGGCGCGCCTGCAGAGCTCGAAGCCTCCGAACCGCCGCAATTCGCCCAGTCTGTCGGCCTGGTCTTCGCCGTGGCCGGCCTGGCCGGCTGGGTCTTCAACCTGGCACTGCTGTTCTGGCTCTCGATCGGTTTCGCGCTGGTCGCCGCTCTGCTCAACACTCTCTTCGACTTCTGCCTCGGCTGCGAGCTCTACCTCCTCGGCAAGCGGCTTGCCGCCAAGCCGGCTATCGGTCAGGCGGACGGCGCGCAATCATGACTGGTGTGTGGATCGCACTCGCGGCGCTGGCACTGGCGTTGGCCTTCGGCGGCTACCGCCGGCTCACCGACGGCCGGGCGCGCAAGGTGCGCACGGCGCCCGCGCTGGATGCGGCCAGGCTGGGCGCTCCGCTGGGCAGCCAGGCCACCTTCGTCCAGTTCTCAGCGACCGTGTGCGCACCCTGCCGCGCGACGCACCATGTTCTGTCCCAGGTCGTGGCCGACACCGACGGTGTGCGCCACGTCGACATCAACGCCGAGACTCGCCTCGACCTGGTCGAGGAGTTCGGCATCACGCGGACGCCCACCGTCCTGCTCCTGGACGCCGACGGCGTGATCCGCAACCGGATCGTCGGTGCCGCCCGCACGTCCGATGTATTGAACGCCCTGCAACAGGTCGACCGCGCCGTGGCCGCCTGACTCTGACCAGAAGAAAACGGAGATATCTCAGATGCCCATTTACGAAGACGCGACCCAGCTGATCGGTCGCACCCCGCTGGTACGGATCAACCGGCTCTACGGCGACAGCCAGGCGAGAGTCCTGGCCAAGCTGGAGTACTACAACCCCGCCTCGTCGGTGAAGGACAGGATCGGCGTATCGATCATCGACGCCGCCGAGGCCGACGGCTCGCTCAAGCCCGGCGGAACCATCGTCGAAGGGACCTCCGGCAATACCGGCATCGCGCTGGCCTGGGTGGGTGCTGCTCGCGGCTACAAGGTGGTCATCACCTTGCCGGAGTCATTCTCCAAGGAGCGCCGAGCCCTGATGCGGGCCTTCGGCGCCGAACTGGTGCTGACCCCGGCGGCCGAGGGCATCCCCGGCGCAAACGCTCGCGCCAAGGAGATCGTGGCCAACACCCCGGGCGCGATCCTGGCCAGCCAGTTCACCAACCCGGCCAATGTGGCGATCCACAAGAAGACCACCGCAGAAGAGATCTGGGCCGACACCGAGGGCAATATCGACTTCTTCGTCTCCGGCGTCGGCACCGGCGGCACCATCACCGGTGTCGGCCAGGTGCTCAAGGAGCGCAAGCCGGGCGTCCAACTGGTCGCAGTCGAGGCGGCCGAGTCGGCCGTGCTGTCCGGGGAGCCGAAGGGTCCGCACAAGATCCAGGGCATCTCGCCGGGCTTCATCCCCGAGATCCTGGACGTGTCGCTGATCGACAAGATCATCAAGGTGGCCTCCGACGACGCCCTGGTCTGGGCGCGTCGCGCCGCCAAGGAGGAGGGCCTGTTGGTCGGCATCTCGTCGGGTGCCGCGCTGCGCGCCGCCGCCGAACTGGCCAATGATCCGGCCAATGCCGGCAAGACCATCGTGGTGATCATCCCGTCGTGGGGCGAACGCTACTTGTCCACTCCGCTGTACGCCGACCTGCTCGACTGAGTAGTCGTCCCAGCCACGGACGAGATGGGCCCCGGGGTCTTCCCCCTGGGGCCCATCACTGTGTCCGGCTCCGACCGCCCACTACCGGTCCCATGCCGCCCCGACCCGTCGTCCACCCAGGTCCGCCCACGCCGCCCTCCACACAGCTCGCATCACCGAGGGGAACGAGGTGGTGGAGTCGACCCGACGCCAGAATGAGACTGCGCGGACGGAACGTCCGAGGCGAGGACGTCCGCGGCGACGCCGGGAGCGATCCCCCGTAGGCTGTCTGTGTGCAGAGCGATCCCGAACTCGTTGCCCTGCGCGGCTCGATCGACAACCTCGACGCCGCGATCATTTGCCTGCTCGCTGAGCGCTTCAAGATCACCCAGCGGGTGGGGCTGTTGAAGAAGCAACGCGGCATGGCTGCCGCCGATCCCGAGCGCGAGGACGAACAGATCGCCCGGCTGCGCCGATTGGCCACCCAGGCACACCTCGATCCGGAGTTCGCCGAGAAGTGGCTGTCCTTCGTGGTCGCCGAGGTGGTCCGCCACCACGAGGCGATCGCCGCGGAGTAGCCGACTCGCGGCCCACCTGGGCGGGGTCAGCGCCGACGCAGCACGTTGAAAGCGATTTTGTCCCCGCGGTGGTAGTCCACGGCGTATAAGGCGCGCGCCCCCTCGATCGTGAGACAGGTCTCCTCGACCATCAGCCACGGATCGAAGGAAGCCAGGTTGTAGCGCGTCGCGTACTCCGTCGGCAGCGTTGCGGCGGTGATCCGAGCCACCGAGGAATCGATCTTGCTCCCGTGGGACTGCAACATCGACGTCACCGAGACGCTCCAGTCTCGGAACTCGATCGGCCCCGGAAGTAACCGCCGGGGTACCGCATTGGTACTGAATACCATCGGCTTATCGTCTCCGCAGCGCAGCCGCTGGATCGCGATCACCGACTCCCCCTCGGCCAGATCCAGGGCCTTGGCCTCGGCTGCGAAGGCGGCACGCTCCCGGACGTCCAGCACCACCGTGGACACGGTGAACCCGAGGCTCTCCAGCATCTCGGTCGTGCTCTCGTACTTGGTGACCGGACGTTCCAGGCTCAGCGCCGCCGATGCCGAGACGAATCGACCCTTGCCCTGAATGGCAACTACCAGGCCTTCCTGCTCCAGCAGCTTCATGGCCTCCCGGACGCTGGAGCGAGAGATCGTCAGCGACTCGGCCAACTCACTCTCACTGGGCAAGCGGTCGCCAGAAGCCAGGCCCTGATCCTTGATCAGGGCGCGAATCAGGGCCAACGCCTCTTCGGTTCGGGAAGCGTAACGGCGAGCGGGTGAGCTACTGGCCGAAGTCGCGTTGCCCCTCGTCGGTTTGGGGGTGGATGTGGTCGATTTGCTAGCCATCGCGGCATCCCGAGGGGGCTGACGCGCGATAGCAGGAGTCTAGTCCAGGCGGCGCGATCCGCCAGTGAGCCCGCGATGGGCCACGTCCGGTCGTCATTCGCGGACCGCCCCGGCACCGAGCCCGGCCAGCAGGTGGCGCTGGGCGAGGACGATCAGCAACCCGACTGGCAGCAATGAGATCACGCTGGAGGCCGCGATCTCGGTCCACAGGATCTGCTTGTCGGTCTGGAAGGTCGAGATCAGCATCGGCATGGTGACCAGCCGGTCTCCGGCCAGCACCAGGACGAACAGGAATTCGTTCCAGATCAGGACGAAGGTCAGCACGGCCGTCGCCGCCAAACCCGGACGCGAGATCGGCAGGATCACTCGCCAGAAGGTGGCGAAGGCACCGGCACCGTCGATCTCGGCAGCCTCGTCGATCGACGTGGGAATGTCGTTCATCACGTTCAGCAGAATCAGGATCGACAGTGGCAGCTGGAAGGCGGTCAGCGCCAGCACCAGCCCGGCCATCGAGTCCAACAGATTCAGACTGCGGTAGATGAAGAAGATCGGCAGCACGACAGCGAACGACGGGACCACCCGCGACATCGCGATCGAGCCGGTGAGCAGGCCGCTCCACCGGGTCCGGTATCGCGACAACGAGTAGGCCGCCAGGGCGCCCAGTAGTACGCACAGCACCGTCCCGAACACCGTCAGCTGGATCGTGTTCACCAACGCTGCCACGAAGTCCGGGTCGGCGAAGAGTTCGGCGTAGGTGCTGAAGTCGGGGACGAACAGCCACCGGGTCGGCATCGTGTAGGCGCTCTTGGCCGGCTGCAGCGAGATCGCCACCAGCCAGGCCACCGGATACAAGCTGGCCGCGACCAGCAGGACGGCGACGATGCCGTTGCCGATCCGTCCGAGAACGTGCAGGACTTGTCTCATCGCCGCACCGCCTTGGCCTCATTCAGCCGCCGGATCACCATGACGATCAGTGCCACCATGACGATCGCGCCCATGATCAGGGTGATCGCCGAGGAGGTCTCCCCCATCCGGAACTGCCGGAAGCCGAACTGATACAGGTACAGATTGATCACCGAGGTCTCCCGACCCGGACCGCCACCGGTCAGCACGTAGACCTCGTCGAAGAGCTGAATCGCGTCCATACCGCGCAACACCAGAACCGCGCCGAGGATCGGCAGCAGAGCCGGCAGCAGGATGTGAGTGAAGCGCTGCCAGGCATTCGCGCCGTCGACAAGTGCGGCCTCCATCACGTCCTTGCTCAGCCCCATCAGGCCGGCCAGCGTGACCAGGGCCACGAATGGGGTCGTGTGCCAGACCTCCATGCCCACCACTGCCCAGCGGACGGTGCCGGTATCGGTCAGCCAGGCATGCGGATCCAGGCCGAGCAGCGCCAGGTAGTAGTTCAGTTGGCCGAACTGAGCGCTGAAGAACATCCGGAAGAAGTTGCCGATCACCACGGGCACCAGCAGGTAGGGCACCAGCATGACGGCACGGGCAGCCTTGCGCCCGGCAGTGGGACGGTTCAGCCACAGGGCGACGGCCAGGCCGATCCCCATCTCGAGCACCAGTGCCGGGACCACGATCGCCACGGTGACCACGAGGGCCGACTGGAAGTCCTGAGAGCCGAGTACCGTCGCATAGTTCTGCAAGCCGACGAACTGAGCCGCGGCCGTGCTGGTGAAGTTGGTGTCGGTGAAGCTGAGCCCGACGGCCATCAGCATCGGCACCAACCGCAGCAGCAGGATCAACAGCAAGGCAGGGCCTAGCAGGGCCCAGGCAGCGATGGTGGACGTGGTGCGCCGCCTGCGGCGCACCACGTCCTTCCCTGTCACAGATTCCACCATCAGCCCTTGGCGAGCTCCGCGTCGAGCCGTTCAGATGCGCTCTTCACGGCGTCCTGGGTGGACACCTTGCCGCTCATTCCTTCGGACAGCGCCGGCGCAATCGCCGCCTCCCAATCGACCCACGCCGGGGTCACCGGGAAGTAGATGGCGTTCTTGTAGTTCTCCAGGGCCGCGGCGAAGTACGGATGCGTCTGCTGGTTGGCCGGGTCACTGAGCACCGACACCCGGCTCGGCGAGCCGCCCTTGGCCAGGGCCGCATTCTGCTGCTCGGCGCTGGTCACCCAGGAGACGAAGTCGAACGCAGCCTGCTGGTTCTTGGCCTTCGCCGAAACGCCCAGGCCCCAACCACCCAGGTTCGGAGTGCTCTTGCCGGTCGGACCGGCCGGAAGGGCGGCGAAGCCGACCTTGCCCTTCACTGCGGAGGTGTCGGCGATCAGCGCGTCCGAGGTGTCGGAGAAGTTGATCATCATCGCGGTCTTGCCTTCGGAGAAGGAGGCCGCAGCGGCCGGCCAGTCAGCAGCCAGGGCATCCTTGGGTGCGTAAGCCAGGACCTGCTTCCACGCGTCCAGCGCCTTGACGGTTTCGGGGGAGTTGATCGTCGAGGTCTTGCCGTCGGCGCTCAGGATCGAGGCGCCGTACGACCAGGCCAGGCTCCAGTACTCGCACATCAGCGGATCGTCCCGCTTGCCGATCAGCGTGGTGCCGGTGACGCCGGTCTTCTGCTGGACGGCCTTGGCCGCGGCCAGGTACTCGTCCCAGGTCTTGGGGACCTCGACGCCGGCCTGCTTCAGCAGATCGGTGCGGTAGTAGAGCATGTAGACCGCACCGAACCACGGAATGCCGTACTGCTTGCCGTCCACGGTGGCCCACTTGGTGTAGGCGGGGACGAAGTCCGCGGCGTTGAGGTCCTTGCTGGCTGAGATCATGCTGTCCAGCGGGCTGAGATAGCCGTCCTTGATGTACTGCGGCATCCACAGGTAGTCGAAGCCGATCACGTCGTAGCTGTCCTTGCCGGAACTGAAGCCGAGGACTGTGCGTTCGCGGACCGCGTCGTAGTCGTAGAGGTCGACCTCCACCTTGCCCTTGCCGGCCGCGGTGTAGGCCTCGGCCGCCGCCTTCAGCGCCTCGCCGGGTCCGCCGGCCTGAGCAACCACTCGGATCGTGTCTTGCGTCTCCGACTTGGCCGACACCGCGCAACCGCTCAACGCCAGTGCGGACGCCAAGCCGAGGGCGACCATCGCGCGGGACCCGAAGGATCCCAAGCGCATTCTCTCCATCTGCGTTCCTTCCTCGGTAATCGTTAGTTGTCCACGGTGAAGCCCAAGTGCGCCCCACCACTGACCGGTATCAGCACGCCGGTCAGATAGCTGCTCTCCTCGCCCGCAAGGAAGCGGACGACACTGGCGACTTCGGCAGGCTCGGCCACTCGGCCGAGCGGGGTGGTGCGCTCGTAGTCAGCGAATACTTGCTCAGGGGTCTTGTGGGTCAGCTCCGCCTCCCAGGCGAGCTCCCGGGTCTCCATCGGCGTCCGGACGTACATCGGGCAGACACCGTTGATCCGGATGCCGCGAGCCGCCAGCTCCGGCGTCGCGGACTCGATCAGCCCGCTGACCGCGAACTTGGATGCGCAGTACGCGCTCAGGAAGGGAGCGCCGCGCAGGCCGCCCATCGAATCGATGACCACGATCGAACCGCCGCGACGAACCTTGGGTGCCAGCGCGCGGACGCAGTTGAAGACACCGAAGGCATTGACCCCCATCTGGAAGTTCCAGTCTTCGTCGGTGGTCTCCAGCAGCGGGGCCATCCGTGAGACGCCGGCAGCCAGCACCACCGTGTCAAGTTCGCCGACACCGGCGGCAGCCCGGGCAACCGACTCCGACGACGCCACGTCCACCCGCTGCGTTCCATTGAGGTCCCAGCCGAGGATCTCGTAACCGGCCTCGGTCAATGCCTGCGCGCAGGCGGCACCGATGCCGCTTGCCGATCCAGTGACCACAGCCTTCATCTGTCTCTCCATTCATCTGATGCCTGCAGCCGCACTCTGATGAGTTGGCCGCACGGCCTAGGATTGCACCTCGGAACTGATCGCGCCAGACCTCAGAACAAACTTGCGGCAGACAGTCTCCAGATCGTTACATTGAGCGCTATCCAGCGGCAGCTGCGTTGACACGCACCCTCCACAAGCCTAGGCTCACCGATGACTCATTCAGTCCTCAGACAAGTTGATGTAGAAAGGCAAGAGATGCTGAATCTGGACGAGGACCGCTTCCTAGCGATCCAGTCAGGCGCCGTGGCTCAGGCTGCTCCCATTCGCGCTGCAGTGCGCGAACTCCAGACAGCCGGACTTCGCAACGTGTACTTCCTGGGCGCCGGTGGTGCCGGGATCTTGATGCAGCCCGCCGCAGAGCTGATCCGCCGCGAGTCCACGGTTCCCTGCTTCCTGGAGTACCCCGCGGAAGTCGTGGTGCAGGGCGCCCCGAACCTCGGCGCCGGTTCGCTGGTCGTGCTCCCGTCACTGTCCGGGACGACCAAGGAAGCCGTAGAGATCATCGACTACGCCCACGCTGCCGGCGCAAAGGTGCTGGCCATGACCGGGCACGGCGACAGCCCGGTCGCCCAGGCCGCCGACTACTCGATCGTGAACTTCGCGGCCGACGACACCTCCAGCGAGTCCTTCTACATCCAGTCGCTACTACTGGCCAAGGCTGTCATCACCGACGACGCCGGCTACGACAAGTTGGTCGCCGGTATGGCCACCCTGCCCACAGCGCTGCTGGAGGCGAAGCGGCAGTTCGAGCCGCGCGCCGCCGAACTGAGCACCCACTTCGCCGATCACGAGAACTTCCACATCTTCACCAGCGCCGGCAACACCTGGGCCGAGGCCTACTACTTCGCGATGTGCATCCTGGAGGAGATGCAGTGGATCCGGACCCGTCCGGTGCATGCGTCCGACTTCTTCCACGGCACTCTTGAGCTGGTCGAGAAGGGCGTCAGCGTGATCGCCTTCAAGGGCGAGGACGCCACCCGTCCGGTGGTCGAGCGAGTCGAAGCCTTCGCCCCGCAGGTCACCGACTCGCTGATCGTCATCGACACTGCCGACTTCGCTCTGGCCGGATTGGACGCCGAGACCCGGGCTCTGGTCTCGCCGGCCGTGATGGCCACGGTCTGCGAGCGGCTCAGCGTGTACATCGAGCGCGAGCGTCGCCATCCGCTGACCGTTCGCCGGTACTACCGTCGAATCGCCTACTGACCCGAAAGCAGCCCAATGCCCCGCGCCAAAGTAGCTGTGGTCGGCGACAACACCGTCGACCGCTTCCTCGACACCGGCATCGACCTGATCGGCGGTGATGCCCTGAACACCGCCGTCCATCTGGCGATGCTCGGTGCCGAGGTCAGCTACTTCGGCGCGGTCGGCGACGACGAGCCGGGACGGCTGGTCGTGGCCGAAGCGCAACGCTGCGGCGTGGACGTCGCCTCGGTGGTCACGTTGCCCGGTGCCACCGCCGTGACCACCATCCGGGTGCTGCCGAACGGCGACCGCCACTTCGAAAGTGAAGACTTCGGAGTCACCGCCGACTACGTGCTCGATCAGGCGGCGCTGCTCCGGATCGCCTCGGCTGACTGGGTGCACATTGGCATGCTGCCCCGGGCCGAGGCGTTCCGTCAGCGCCTGGCGACGATCGCCCCGCAGCTGCCGATCAGCCAGGACTGCTCGGTGGCCGAGGGCTTCAGCAACCTCGAGGTTGCCTTCCTCTCAGCGGCCATGGTGGACGACACCGTGGAGACTGCGGCGCTGCGAGCACTGGTGAAAGGTGCCCGGCTGGCCGTGGTGACGATGGGTGGGGACGGTGTCTACGCCAGTGATGGGGTGCACCGGTGGCAGCTGCCGGCCCTGCCCATCCAGCCGGTGGATGCCACCGGTGCCGGCGACGCCTTCATGGCCGGCTACATCTCGGGATTCCTGGCCACCGGCGAGGTGTCGGCCGCCCTGGACACCGGGGTGCGGCAGGGTGCCTTCGCGTGCACCTTTCAAGGAGGCTGGCCGCAGACGCCCGAGGATCGCGGGGCTGCCGCGGGCTGAGCCCCGCACAACTCACACCTACCCTTCCGGACGAACTCCGCCCGGCCTAGCGTGAGCACATGGCACCTTCGATCGCCCGCTCCCCGATCTTCGTCCTCGACTGCCCGGACGCCCGCGCGCTGGCCGCCTTCTACTCGGCTCTCACTGGCTGGCCGGTGGCCAACGACCCGGATGGGGACGCCGATTGGGCCGAGCTCGACAGCGGCCAGCCCACCACGGTGGCCTTCCAACAGGTCGCCGATTACCGCGCCCCCGACTGGCCGGGACAGCTTCAGCCGCAGCAGGCCCATCTCGACTTCACCGTCGACGACCTGGACGAGGCCGAGGCCGCAGCGCTGGTCTTGGGCGCTCGCAAGCACGAACACCAGCCGGGAACCACCTTCCGGGTCTTCCTGGATCCGGCCGGCCACCCGTTCTGCCTGTGCCAGGCCGGCGGCGCCTAGCCGATCCGTCGCCAGCGTTGCCGGATTCGCCGAAAGCGAACGCAAGTTCTTGCGTATGATGTCGGCCATGGCTGGTCGACTCTCTGTTGTCGCCGACAAGGTTGGCGTGAGCGAAGCAACTGTCTCCCGAGTGCTCAACGGACGACCGGGAGTCTCGGAGGCGACCCGTAACGCCGTTCTCACCGCACTGGACGTTCTGGGCTACGAGCGACCGACCAAGCTTCGCGGCGACCGCAATCGGCTGGTCGGCTTGGTCCTTCCTGAACTGGGCAACCCGATCTTCCCGGCCTTCGCCGAGGTCATCGGCGGTGCGCTCGCTCAGCAACGCTTCACTCCCGTGCTCTGCACCCGGTCAGCCGGCGGGATCACCGAGGCCGAATACGTCGACCTCCTGCTCGACCAGCAGGTCTCTGGCGTCATCTTCGTCGGAGGGTTGTTCTCCGAGCGTGCGGCGGACCACAGCCACTACCGGACGCTGCACTCACTTGGGCTGCCGGTGGTGCTCGTCAATGCCGCCATCGAGTCGATGCCGTTCGCCAAGGTCGCCTGCGATGACGCTCTGGCAATGGAGCAGGCACTAGGGCATTTGTACTCTCTGGGGCACGAGAGGGTGGGCCTTCTGCTGGGCCCGGCCGATCACGTCCCCTCTCAGCTCAAGCTCGATGCCGCCCGCAAGTACTGGCAGGACAACGGTCGTCAGATCGACTCCAGGCTGATCGTTCACAGCCAGTACTCCTTGGAGGCCGGCCAGGCATCCTGTGCTCAGCTTCTCGAGGCGGGAGCGACCGGCATCGCGTGCGCGTCGGACATGCTCGCGCTCGGCGCGATCCGCGCGGTGCGGCGAGCCGGGCTCAAGGTCCCCGATCAGGTATCGGTGGTCGGGTACGACGATTCGGCTCTGATGAACTCCACCGAACCGGCCCTGACCACCGTCCGTCAGCCGATCGAACCGATGGGGCGGGCAGCGGTCGAGATCTTGTCCCAGCTGATCACCGGCTCGGGGACAGCCACCCAGGCACTGCTGTTCGAGCCGGAACTCGTCGTCCGCGCCTCGACGGCAGCTCAGCGCTGAACCGACTAGCCAGCGGGTCCGGTGTCACTGGACCCGGGCTTTGCCATGTCGCGATTTGATAACACCCCTGTCCACTTCTTGCGTTATTTTAGTCGTGGCCTTACGTTGATCTTGCTGCGCTTCGGACGATCCGGCAGCCCGCACTGGACGAGGGGGTCCCCAGCTCATGCCGACCACTGACTGGTGGCGAAGTGCCGTCATCTACCAGATCTATCCGCGCAGCTTCGCGGACGGAAACGGTGACGGCACCGGCGATCTGGCCGGAGCTCGGAGTCGTCTGCCCTACCTCCGCGAACTGGGCGTCGATGCCGTGTGGCTCACGCCGTGGTACCTCTCCCCGCTGGCCGACGGCGGCTACGACGTGGCCGACTACCGCCGGATCGACCCCGCCTTCGGCGACCTGACACAGGCGGAAGCCTTCATCCGCGAAGCCGCGGAACTGGGCATCCGGACGATCATCGACATCGTCCCCAATCACATCTCTTCCGCCCACGAATGGTTCACGGCGGCCCTCGCCGCCGGCCCCGGCTCTCCCGAGCGCGAGCGGTTCTGGTTCCGTCCCGGGCGCGGCCCGTCCGGCGACCTGCTTCCCACCAACTGGGTCTCGAGCTTCCAGGGCACCACCTGGACCAGAACCACCAACCCCGACGGCACACCGGGCGAGTGGTACCTGCACCTGTTCACCCCCGAGCAGCCGGACTTGAACTGGAACCATCCAGACGTCCGAGCCGAGCACGAAGCGGTCCTGCGGTTCTGGTTCGATCGCGGCGTCGCCGGAATCCGGATCGACTCCGCCGCCGTCCTGATCAAGGATCCGGCGCTTCCCGAGGTGCCCTCCGACGAGTCCTCGATCACCCCGGGCGGTCACCCCTTCATCGATCGCGACGCCATTCACGAGATCTATCGGTCATGGCGCAAGATCGCCGACTCCTACGATCCGCCGCGGGTGCTCGTCGGCGAGATCTGGCTGCCCGACGCCCAGCGCTTCGCCGCCTACCTCGGCGACGAGGAGATGCACACAGCCTTCAACTTCGACTTCATGGCCCAGCCGTGGTCCGCGTCCGCGCTGCGGGCGTCGATCAAGACCACGCTGGCCGCCCACGCCAGCGTCGGAGCACCGACGACGTGGGTCCTGTCGAACCATGACGTGACCCGTCCGGTGACCCGCTACGGACGGGCGAAGACGTCCTTCGCCTTCCTGGCCAAGCGATTCGGCACTCCGACCGACCTGGAACTGGGCACCCGGCGGGCCAGGGCAGCATGCCTACTCACCGCAGCATTGCCGGGCTGCCTCTACCTGTACCAGGGCGACGAACTCGGTCTCCCCGAGGACGAAGAACTGCCGCTGGACTCCATCCAGGACCCGATGCACTTCCGATCGGGAGGCGTTGACCCCGGCCGCGATGGGTGTCGAGTGCCGCTGCCCTGGACCTGTGACCCCACCGCCAACTTCGGCTTCTCTGCAACGGACGATCCGGCGCCGGCCTGGCTTCCCCAGCCGCAATGGTGGGGCCGGTACGCGGCCCAAGGGCAGGCAGAGGACCCGAGCTCCATGCTGTCGCTGTACCGGGATGCGCTGCGGCTGCGCCGCACCGCTATCGCCCCGGATGCCGCCCTGGACTGGCTGGAGCTCGGCGACCAGGTTCTCGCGTTCACCCGAGGCGAGATTGCCTGCATTGCCAACCTCGGCCCCACGCAGGTGCCCCTTCCCGACGAGGCCATTGTGATCCTGGCCAGTCGCCGGATCGAGGGACGCCAGCTCGAGCCCGACTGCGCCGTGTGGGTGCAGCTGCCCCTGACTGACTCTCGTCAAGACCACCGCAAGATCCTCGGCTGAGCCGGGGAGACAACGCCAGAAAGGAACGACAAAGATGTCCGCAACAATCCGCAGGGCCATCGCAGGCCTTGGGGTGGTCGCACTCGCCACCACCGCCGCCGCCTGCGCCAGTCCCACGGCGTCAAGCCCCTCCGCCTCTCAGGCTCCCACCAGCTCGGCTCCCGCAGCCCCGGTCAACCTGACGGTCGTCGGCCTGCTGCCCGGGGCAACTCCGGAGGCTCAGAAGAACCTGGCGAATCAGGTGAAGCTGTTCGAGGAGGCCAATCCCAACATCACGGTGACCACCAAGGAGTACGAGTGGAAGGCCACCACCTTCGCCGCCGATCTCGCCGGTGGCACGCTTCCCGATGTCTTCGAGATCCCGTTCACTGATGCGAAGACGCTGATCGCCAACGGCCAGATCGCCGACATGAACGATCAGCTCGGCGAGTTCCCGTTCGGCGGCGCCTTCAACCCGAATGTCCTGCAGTACGGCCAGGGCCCTGACGGCCATGCCTACGCCATCCCAGCCAAGTCGGTGTACGGCATCGGTCTGCACTACAACCGTGAGCTGTTCACCAAGGCCGGTCTGGATCCGAACAAGCCTCCGACAACCTGGGACGAGGTGCGCGCCGACGCCAAGCAGATCGCCGACAAGACCAAGGCCGCCGGCTACGTCCAGATGACCCAGTCGAACACCGGGGGCTGGCAGCTGACCGTGGCCACCTACGCCCGCGGTGGACAGATGGAGACCGTCGGTGCCGACGGCAAGGCGACCGCGACGCTGGACAACCCCGGCACCAAAGCAGCCCTGCAGTTCCTGAAGGACGTCCGTTGGACCGACAACGCCGCCGGTTCGAACTTCAACCTCGACTGGGGCACCATCAACCAGGCCTTCGCCGCCGGACAGATCGGCATGTACACCTCCGGCCAGGACGTCTACACCTCGCTGGTCCAGGCCAACGCGATCAAGCCCGACATCTACGGTCTGGCGATGATCCCGCTCGAGGGCGACAGTGCCGGAATCCTCGGCGGCGGCACCATGGCAGCGGTGAAAGCCGGCTCGTCCGACGACATCCGCAAGGCCGCAGCCAAGTGGATCTCGCACTGGTATCTGTCCCGCTACACCAGCGAGAAGGCGGCGCTCGCGTTCAACCAGCAGGCCTTCGACGACAAGCAGCCGGTTGGAACCCCCGAGCTGCCGATGTTCTCCGACGCCAATCTCGAGCAGTACCGGACCTGGATCAAGCCGCTGATCAATGTCCCGCTCGACCACATGACCGACTTCACCAGCAAGATCGGTGCAGCGAAGATCCTGAACGAGCCGCCGGTGGCGACTCAGGACGTCTACGCCGCTCTCGACCCGGTGGTGCAGGCTGTGTTCACTGACAAGAACGCCGATATCGACGCTCTGCTGGCGGCGGCCAACAAGACCGCGCAGCGCGCCATCGACAAGGCGCAACGCTAGTCATCCGCCGACCGGCCCGGGCCGCTGAAGAGCCCGGGTCGGTCGGCCCAACTTCGTCCTGGAGCAGTTTCATGGATTCGGCGCAACACTCGGCGCGACGTCGTGGCCCACTGACCTGGGTGCGCGGCGGAGGCCTCACCACAGTCGTCTTCGCTCTGCCGATGATCATCATCTTCGGCCTCTTCTCGGTCTGGCCGATTCTGCGGTCAGTGGTGATGGCCTTCCAGGAGACCAACCTCACCGGCACCGCGAAGTGGGCGGGCCTGGACAACTTCGCCTGGGTGCTGAGCGATCCGGATCTGCCGATCGCGATCACCAACACCGCCTACTTCGCCGTGCTCGCCTTGGTCTTCGGCTTCCCGATCCCGCTGATCGGCGCCGTGCTGATGAGCGAGGTGAAGCGACTGAAGGGCTTCTACACGACTTTGGCCTATCTACCCGCGGTGATTCCGCCGGTCGTCGCGGTGCTGCTGTGGCGCTTCTTCTACGACGGAGCGCCGACCGGCGTGTTCAACCAGCTGCTCGGCTGGATCGGCCTCGGCCCGTTCCCGTGGCTGAACGACAGGTTGTGGGCAATGCCCTCGCTCGTCCTCGAGGCCACCTGGGCCGGCGCCGGCGGCACGGTGATCATCTACCTGGCCGCCTTGGTCGGGGTACCGGGTGAACTCTACGAAGCCGCCGAACTCGACGGTGCCGGAATCTGGCGCAAGATCTGGCACGTGACCTTGCCGCAACTGCGCGGTGTGCTGTTCATCACGTTGATCCTGCAGCTGATCGCGACCGCGCAGGTCTTCCTCGAGCCGTACCTGTTCACCGGCGGCGGCCCGAACAAGGCAACGCTGACGATCCTGCTGATGATCTACAACTACGCCTTCGGCGCGTCGCTCGGCTCCGACTACGGTGCGGCGACCGCCTTGAGCATGATGCTGGCCGCCTTCTTGGCGGTCTTCTCGCTGATCTACTTCCGGCTCACTCGATCCTGGAGCCAGTCATGAGCGCGCTTCCTACGCGTGGCAACCGCCGGCGCGAACCACTGGTGCCCGGAGACCGGGCTGCGATCTCGAGCTTCGACAGGCGTCGTCCGACAGTGCGAACGGCCATGGCACTGATCAACGTGGTCTTGTTCGTGGTACTGGTGCTGGCCTGCTTCGGCCCACTGTTCCTGCTGATGAAGTTCTCGGTGACCCCCACCCAGGACATCCTGCGCACCCCGATGGCCTTGTTCCCGAACGGGGTTCGCTGGGAGAACCTGGCCAGCGCCTGGAACGAGGTCCAGATCAACCGCTACTTCCTGAACACCGTGGTGATCGCGGCCGGCTCCTGGTTCTTCCAGATGCTGGTCTGCACCACTGGGGGCTACGTCTTGTCGGTGCTTCGGCCGAAGTACGCGTCAATCCTGAACGCCCTGGTCATCTCTACTTTGTTCGTGCCAGCCGTCGTCCTGCTGGTTCCCCTGTATCTCACTGTGCTGAACCCGCCGCTGATCGGCCACTCACTGCTGAACACCTACTGGGCGGTCTGGTTGCCCTCGGCGGCGAGTGCCTTCAATGTGGTGATCATCACCCGGTTCTTCGACTCCTTGCCCCGCGAGATCTTCGAGGCGGCTCGGGTGGACGGCGCCGGCCCATTCCGGCTGTTCTGGTCGGTAGTGCTCCCGATGTCCAAGCCGATCCTCGGGGTCGCCTCCGTCTTCGCGATCATCGCCAGCTGGAAGGACTTCTTGTGGCCGCTGCTCGTCCTCAAGCAGCCGGCCATCCAGCCGCTGTCGGTGCGACTTCCGGCGATCCAGGCGCAGACCGACCTCGGGGTGTTCCTCGCCGCGTTGGCGATCTCCACGCTGGTGCCGGTGCTGCTGTTCCTGGTCTTCCAGCGCTCGTTCCTGCGCGGAGCGGGGATGAGTGGTGCAGTGAAGGGCTGAGCCGGGCCGTCCGCGCCACCCGGCACCGGCTTCCCTAGACTGGCAGCGCCCACGTCGACCCAGGAGGCTTGATGCCGTCCAGCCTTGCGCCAACGCTGCGAACACCGGCGGTGTGGCTCGGCGTCCTGGGCAGCGCTCTGGTCGGCTGGGGATCCAGCCACCCCGAGTTCGCTCTGACCGGAACCTGGGGTGCGAGCTGGATCGACGCCGTGGGGCTGACCGCACCGATCCCGCTGGACCGGATCCTGGTCATCGGCGGCACTGCTGTCTTGGTCTGGGCCTGGTGGCTGATTCGTCCCGATACCGGCCCCCGGCTGCTCGCCGGAGCCGTGCTGGCCCTGTGGAGTCTGCCGCTGGTGGTCGTCCCCCCGGTGCTCAGCCCGGACGCCGTCCTATACGCAGACCTCGGCTGGACCCTCGGCACCGGCGCGAACCCCTACGACGTCGGATTAGCCAGCAGCGGCGGCCCATTCGCAGCTCGGGTCGATCCCTTGTGGGCCGGGCACGGGGTGGCCTATCCCCCGCTCACTCTGCGCCTGGAGCAGCTTGTCGTCGGGGCCACCGGCGCCCATCCGTACTGGTCGGTGGTCGCCATGCGGCTGCCGGCGATCCTGGCCGTGGCGGCCATGCTGCTCCTGGTGCCATGGCTGGCCCGACTGCTGGGACGATCTGAGTCGCAGGCGACGTGGCTGGGTGTCCTGAACCCGCTGCTGGTGTTGCACTTCATCGGCGGCGCCCACAATGACGCCCCGATGGCCGCGCTCAGCTTGGCCGCCATCTGGTTGGTCCTGCGGCGGCCGTCCTGGTGGATGTCCCTGATCGCCGCGCCGGTCCTGGTCGGCCTGGCCATGGCGCTGAAACAGCAGGGCGGGCTCACTGTGCTGGCCGTGGCCGGCCTGCCGGTGGCCGCCACGTTAGCCACGCTGCCGCTGGGTCGCCGGCTGTGGCTGCTCGGCTGGCGCGCGGCCGTGGCCTCCGCGGTGGCCGTGGCCACCTTCATCGCCGTCAGCCTGGCCAGCGGCCTGGGCTTCGGCTGGACGCGCTGGCTGGATCTGATGGGCCTGGCCAACACCCCGGCCCTCCTGGCCTGGCTGAGCAAGACCGGAGCCCTGATCTGGGGCGCTGCCGGCGGAGACCCGGTGACCTTCCTGATCATCGCCGGACGAGTGACCACGGCCATCCTGATCCTGGGGGTGGGCTGGACCCTGATTCACTTCGCCGATCGTCCGCTGGCCGCGCTGGCCTGGGGCTCGGCGGTGCTGGTTGTGCTGGGGCAGGCCGTCCATCCCTGGTATGTGCCGTGGGGCCTGGCTTTGCTTGCCCTGTGCCCGCTGACAGCACGGCAGCGCCGTCTCGTGCTCGGCCTGACTATCGCCTTCGCGGTCTGGAACTCGATCCAAACCGGGATCTGGCATGGCACCCTCTGAACCGCCGCAGTTGGTCGACAGTGGCAGGATCGAACACATGCGAGTAGCGATCGGTGGCAGCAGCGGGTTCCTGGGGAGCGCCCTTGCTCGTCAGCTGTTGCGCGACGGGCACGAGGTCGTCCGGCTGGTGCGCGGACGTCCGGCTGCTGCCGACCAGCGACGATGGGATCCGGACGCCGGGCGGATCTTCGGACCGGGCCTGGACGACGTCGACGCCGTGGTGAACCTGGCCGGCGGCCCGATTGCCGCTGGCCGCTGGACCAAGGATCGCAAGGCCGAACTGCGTCGCTCCCGGGTCACCGCGACTCTGACCATTGTCACCTCGCTCAGCCCGGACGGACGCTGTCAGCGTCTGCTCAACGGCTCCGCGGTCGGCTACTACGGCGATACCGGCATCGAGGTGGTGGACGAGACCTGGCCACAGGGCCGAGGCTTCCTGGCCAGGCTGGTCGCGGACTGGGAGGCAGCAGCCAGCCATTCACCGGTGCCCACGGTCACCCTGCGCACCGGACAGGTGCTGGCCCGCGAGGGCGGCTTCCTGGCCCGGCTGTGGCCCGTGTTCGCCGCCGGTCTGGGCGGACGGATCGGCGACGGTCGCCAGTTCCTCAGCTGGATCAGCCTGGCTGACCACGTCCGGGCCATGGAGCATCTGCTCACCTCCGAGCTCACCGGACCGATCAACCTGACCGCGCCGGTGCCGGTCAGCAACTCCGAGTTCACTCACGCACTCGGTGAACGACTCAACCGGCCGACGGCGATTCCGCTGCCACTGACTCCGATGAGCCTGGTGCTGGGCAGGGAGTTCGTCACCGAGGCACTACGGTTCGGCCAGCGAGCCCGTCCGGCACAACTGCTCAATGATGGTTTCGCTTTCGAACACTTGACTGTTCAACAGGCGCTGGCCGCGATCGACCCCGCGTCGCGGGGATAGACTGACGACTCGATTCCGACAGATTGGTGGCCTGTGTCGAGCCCAGCTGAGTTGACCCCAAGTGGAGTTCCCGGGCCCTTTGCGGCACTGGGCCTGACTTTCGACGATGTCCTGCTCCAACCCAATGAGAGCGACGTCATCCCGTCCAGTGCGGACACCTCCACCAGGATCAGCAAACGGATCGAGGTGCGCATCCCGCTGCTCAGCTCGGCGATGGATACCGTCACCGAATCCCGGATGGCGATCGCGATGGCCCGCGAAGGCGGCATCGGCATCCTGCATCGCAACATGTCCGCCGAGGAGCAGGCCGAGCATGTCGACCGGGTGAAGCGATCCGAGGCCGGGATGGTCGACCAGCCGATCACCACCACGATCGATTCCACGATCGGCGAGGTGGACGAAATGTGCGGCCAGTTCCGGATCTCCGGAGTCCCCGTCGTGGATGCGGAAATGCGGCTGCTGGGCATCGTCACGAACCGCGACATGCGTTTTGAAGACAATCCGAATCGGCCTGTCGGCAAAGTGATGACCAAGATGCCGCTGATCACCGGCTGGCCCGGCATCTCCTCGGAAGAGGCGCTGGCGCTGCTGGCCACCCACAAGATCGAGAAGCTGCCGCTGGTCGACGGCGATGGCAAGCTGCGCGGACTGATCACCCTGAAGGACTACGTGAAGTCCGACAAGTACCCGCTGGCCAGCAAGGATCCGCAAGGTCGACTGCGTGTCGGCGCCGGGATCGGATTCTTCGGCGACGCCTGGGAACGCGCGATGATGCTGGTCGACGCCGGAGTGGACGTGATCGTGGTCGACACCGCCCACGGCCACACTCAAGGCGTGATGGACATGATCCGCCGACTCAAGGCCGAGCCGGCAGCTCGCGAAGTAGACATCATCGGCGGCAACGTGGCGACCTATGCCGGCGCGAAGGCCCTGGTTGAGGCCGGAGTGGACGGTGTGAAGGTCGGCGTCGGACCCGGCTCGATCTGCACCACCCGCGTCGTCTCCGGTGTCGGCGTGCCCCAGGTCACCGCGATCTGGGACGCCGCGCAGGCCTGCCGTCCCGCCGGTGTCCCGGTGATCGGCGATGGCGGTCTGCAGTACTCCGGCGATATCGCCAAGGCGCTGGTGGCCGGCGCGGACGCGGTGATGCTCGGCTCGCTGCTGGCCGGCTGCGACGAGAGCCCCGGCGAACTTGTCTTCATCAACGGCAAGCAGTTCAAGGCCTACCGCGGCATGGGTTCGCTGGGCGCGATGGCCAAGCGCGGACGCAATGCCTCCTACTCTCGCGACCGCTACTTCCAAGCCGACGTCAGCAGTGACGACAAGCTGGTGCCCGAAGGCATCGAGGGCCAGGTCGCCTATCGCGGCCCGCTGGCTGCGGTCGCCTACCAGCTGGTCGGCGGCCTGCGGCAGTCGATGTTCTACACCGGTGCGGCCAATATCGCCGAGCTGCACGAGAAGGGCCGGTTCGTCCGGATCACGTCGGCGGGCCTACGCGAGTCGCATCCGCACGACATCAAGATGACCACTGAGGCCCCGAACTACTCAGCCCAGCAATGAAGGCAGGATCAAGGATGATCGAAATCGGGCGTTCCAAGCGCGCCGTCGAGGTCTTCGGCTTCGACGACATCGCGATCGTCCCCACCCGGCGGACCCGCGGCATGGAAGAGGTGAACCTCTCCTGGCGGATCGACGCGCTCACCTTCGACTTCCCGATCCTGTCCGCTCCGATGGATTCGGTGATGAGCCCGGCCACCGCGATCGCGGTCGGCAAGCTCGGTGGCCTGGGCGTGTTGAACCTCGAGGGGCTGTGGACGCGTTACGCCGACCCGGAGCCGCTACTGGAGGAGCTCTCCGAGATCGACGATCAGCTGGCTGCCACCCGGCGGATGCAGGAGATCTACGCCGAACCGATCAAGGCGGAGCTGATCACCGAACGGATGCGGCAGATCCGCGAGGCCGGAGTGCCGGTGGCCGGCGCCCTGTCTCCGCAGACCTGTGCCGAGTTCGCCGCGGTCGTCGAGAAGGCCGGCGTCGACTTTTTCGTGATCCGCGGCACCACGGTCTCGGCCGAGCACGTCTCCAGCGTCAGCGAGCCGCTGAACCTGAAGAAGTTCATCTACGAGTTGGACGTCCCGGTGATCGTCGGTGGCTGCGCCACCTACCAGTCCGCGCTGCACCTGATGCGCACCGGCGCCGCCGGCGTCCTGGTCGGCTTCGGCGGCGGCGCCACCAAGCGGACCCGCAATGTGCTGGGCGTCGAAGTGCCGATGGCCTCGGCTCTGGCCGACGTCGCTGAGGCCCGCCGCGACTACCTGGACGAGTCCGGCGGCCGTTACGTCCATGTGATCGCCGACGGCGCCCTGGGCCGCTCCGGCGACATCACCAAGGCGCTGGCCTGCGGTGCGGACGCGGTGATGGTCGGCTCGCCACTGGCCCGGGCCACCGAGGCTCCCGGCCGCGGCTACCACTGGGGTCCGGAGGCCTGGCATCCCACCTTGCCGCGCGGCGAGCGGGTGAAGTTCTCCCGGGTCGGCTGCCTGGAGGAGATCCTGCTCGGCCCGTCCCATGTCGCCGACGGCACGATGAACCTGGTCGGCGCACTGCGTCGGGCGCTGGCCACCACCGGCTACTCCGACATCAAGGAATTCCAACGGGTGGAGATTGTCGTCCACCAGTAGGTTGGCGCCATGACCAAGCTCGAGGTGGCGCTGGCGTTCGCCGTGTTCGCACTGGCCGCCGCCCTTGTCGTCTTGGTGATCGTGCTGCGTCGCTCCCAGCTGGAGCGGCGCGCCGCCCTGGCCTCCCGGGCTGCAGCCCTGGATGCCCGGGAGCGGGTCGCAGAGCTGGCCGCCGGCAACGAGCGGATCCGAATCCTGCGCGAGATGCACGACGTGATCGCCCACTCGCTGGCGATCATGATCGCCCAGGCCGACGGCGGCAGCTACGTGGTTGCCGATCAAGCGGCCGCCAGGCGTGCACTGACCACCATTGCTGAGACCGGGCGGGCTGCATTGGCCGACACTCGGCGGATTCTGGGCATTCTGCGCCACGGCGAAGTCGACGAGCCGATTCTGGCTCCGGCCGGCGATGGACGCATCGACGACCTGATCGCGCAGGCCCGCACCGCCGGCCTCGAGGTGGCCCTGGTCCGGGTCGGCGAGTCCCGTCCGCTGCCCTCGGGGACGCAGATGGCGCACTACCGGATCTGCCAAGAAGCGCTCACCAACGTCATCAAGCATGCCGGGTCAGGGGCGCGAGTGACCGTGACCGAGAGCTGGCGCTCCGAAGACCTGGCGCTGACCATCACCGATGCCGGCGGCGATCGCAGCGCAGTGCTGACGATGGACGGCGAGCCGCTGGCCGCGCTGGGACTGGGCTTGATCGGGATGCGGGAGCGTGCCGAGCTGGTCGGTGGTAGCTGCGAAGCTGGGCCCACCGAGGACGGCTACCAGGTGCGCGCAGTGTTGCCGTTCCGGCTGCCAGGAGAGGAGACCGAATGACCGAGCCGATCCGGGTGATCCTGGTCGACGATCAGCAGCTGGTGCGCGCCGGGTTGGCCATGGTGATCGACTCCCAGCCCGATCTGCGCGTGGTCGGCCAGGCCGGCGACGGCGCCGAGGCATTGCGGCTGATCGCGACCACAACCTGTGATGTGGTGCTGATGGACGTCCGGATGCCCGGCCTCGATGGCCTGGAGGCCACCCGGCGAATCCTGGCCGAGGCCGACCGGACGGGGGCTGTTGCCCCGCGGATCGTGATGCTGACCACCTACGATCTGGACGAGTACCTACTCACCGCGATTCGCGCGGGAGCGTCCGGATTCCTGCTGAAGAACACCCCGCCGGAGGATCTTCTCTCGGCGATTCGGACGGTCTCCACCGGCGATGCGGTCATCGCCCCGTCGGCAACCCGGAGACTGCTCGATCACGTGGCCAATGGCGCACCCGAGCCGGTGGCCGATCCGCGCCTGGACTGCCTGACCGAGCGCGAGTCCGAGGTGCTGGCCCTGATCGCCCGCGGGCTGTCGAATGCAGAGATCGGAGCCGAGCTCTACCTGTCGGAGACGACGGTGAAGACCCACGTCCGGCATCTGCTGGCCAAGCTCGAGGTCCGAGACCGGGTGCAGGCGGTGGTGCTGGCGCACGAGTCAGGACTCGTGCGCCGCAACGGCGAGTAGCCGGCGGCCGGGCCACCCCCGCCCACCCGCCTCGCCTCAGGCCACCCGAGTTCCCGGTGCCAGCTTGCGGTAGGGAATCGCGAGCCGACGCACCGCGACCCACAGCATGAAGCCACCGAGCAGGACATTCACACCCAGCCCCCACGGCCAGATCGGAGTGTCCACACTCACCGGCTGCCGCTTCACCGGGCTGCTCACGTTGACCCTGGTGCCATCAGAGGTGGTGACCTCCAGCGTCCCGTCCGGCGCCTGGTTGAGCTGGTAGCCGGGCATGGAGCCGTAGAGCTGAAGGCATGCGTCACGCTCGAGGGTCTCGGGCTGTGCCATCCGCCGCACGGCATAGCGGATGATGGCCAGCGGATCGGCCGAGCTGCTCGAGTACTCGCCCAGATCCTTGGCGGCGGCCGGAGGCAGCGGAGCGGCATCGGCGACGATCACGAAGGGGTTGGCCACGCTGATCCACCAGATCCGATCCAGGTGCGAGACCCTCTCCACTTCGGTGTTCCAGGTGCATTTCCCGGTCGGCGGCGGCGGGCCCACCTGCGCGTCGGGATTCTTCTCCCAGTACTCGCTGGCCTGGGCGTCCCACTCGTTCTGTACGGCTTGCGACAACCCCCAGACCCGGACCTCCTCCCGCGTCACCACCAGCGGGACGAGCAGGCCCATGACGATCAGACTGATCACGGTCAGGAAGACCACGCTGAGGTAGGTCATCATCGTCGACATCGCCGTCCGGTTCAGCAGGGACGACCAGCCGATCCCGATCGCACAGATGACCGCAACCTCAGCGAAGACCACCAAGAAGGTGAGCAGCACCTGGACGATCGAGATATCGCCCCAGATCATCGACAAGGCGATGAACGGCAGCACCACGACCAGGAAGACTGCCGCGGTCAGCCAGGCGGCGATCAGCTTGCCCAGCGCGATCTCCAGTGCGCTGAGCCGAGTGGCTTGCAGCAGTGCGAGAGTGCCGGCGGCACGGTCGCCGTTGATCGACGTCGCCGTGAAGGCCGGAGCGATGATCAGCCCCATACCGAGCACGAAGAAGGTGATCGTGCCGAAGGCCAACGGTCCGGCACTTGAGCCATGCTCTCCGGGGAGGTTGAGTCCCAGGAGCGTCGGTACCGCAGCCAGGATCAGCCAAGTGACTGCGCCGATCACCACGAACCACGCCGCCAGCACCCAGATCCACCGCTTGGAGCGGATCCGCTGACGCAACTCCAGCCCGGTGACGGTGCGGAGCCCGCTCCAGCTCAGCTGCCAGGTGTTCATATCCGCTCCTCGTTCAAGGCCAGGTAGGTCTGCTCCAGCCGTCCGGCGACCGGCGCGATCGTGTGCAGGCTCACTCCGGCGCTGATCGCCGAGCGAGCCAGATCTGCCGCCGAGTCATAGCCGGCCAGCGAGACCACCACTTCGCCGGCTGAGCTGCCCTGGGTCCAGGGCACGGCGATCGAGTCCAGGAAGCTGCGCAGCCCGGCCGGATCGAGCGCTTCCAGCCGCCAACCACGCATGGTCGGTGCGGACGCCTGGGCGGAGGCCGCCACGTCGACGGTGCGTCCCTTGGACAGGAACACCGCGTGGTCGTAGACCTCCTCCAGTTCCGAGAGCACATGGCTGGAGACCAGCACCGTTTTGCCCTCAGTGGCGAGCTCGCGCAGCAGGTCGCGCAGCTCGATCCGGGAGCGCGGATCCAGCCCGGAGGCCGGCTCGTCCAGCAGCAGCACCTGCGGATCGTGAACCAGCGCCCTGGCCAGGCCGAGCCGCTGCTTCTGCCCGCGGCTGAGCACCCGGGCGGGCCGCTGGGCGAACTCGGAGAGGTGGACGCGTTCGAGCAACTCGGCCACCTTCACCGGGGTGGCGGCAACCTTCCGATCGATCGCATAGGCATGCGCAAAAGCGGTCAGGATCTCGCTGCAGGTCAGTGCGTCCCAGGTGCCGAAGCTGTCCGGCATCCAGCCGGTCGCAGCCCGTGCCGCCAGCGACTCGGCAGCCAGGTCATGACCGGCAACCACCGCTCGTCCGGCATCGGGGGCGAGCAGCCCGGCCAACAGCAGCAGCAAGGTGGTCTTGCCGGAGCCGTTGGGGCCGATCAAAGCGGTCACCGCCCCGGCGGGAGCTTCGAAACTCACCCCGTCCACGGCATGCACATCACCGAACCAGCGACGCAGGCCGACGGCCTCGATCCCCGGCGGCGCAACCTCGGGCGGCTGCGCCACAGCCAACTCTTCTACGGTCATGCTCCGAGCCTAGGAACAGTCCCCCGGCCAGGCATCATCCTGGTCGGCCGAATCGGCTCGTCCTCACGGACGAGCCTGGACAGAACGCACAGCGGGCCTCCACCTGTTGGTGGAGG
>Ga0268263_1000501_pt1:35000-59873 | contig 59873 bp, 48 predicted proteins | sample Biomet5_FD_190358 | JGI IMG/M metagenome (GOLD analysis project Ga0268263, IMG submission 190358) | Microbial communities from bioreactor (seeded with sewage sludge) at LBNL, California, USA - Biofuel metagenome 5 (SPAdes) (version 4) | ecosystem: Engineered > Bioreactor > Anaerobic... | reverse complement strand
TGTGTCTCCAAATATTTCATTGTTCGTGTTTCGCATTCTTCTTCCCGAAAACCGGCGTTTTCTATACAGTCTACACGGGTAAGTTGCAAGGACTGCAAACGCTTACGTAAAGCGCTTGATGAACGGAAAGTGACATCCTTAAAGGTTATTGATTCTGAGCGGATCTCTTTTTTATCCATGACCGGCCGTCCTTTCAGCGTGAGACTAAAGGTCCCAATGCCTTCAATTTCAATATTATTCCCCGATTCCAGGGCTTTCACAATGGCATCTTGAAGTATCTCCAACATACCTTTTACTTCGGCCGAGGAGAAAGTAGTCATCTGCGCTCGGTTAATCAAATACTCCGTTCGCATGGTTTCAATAGGTGCAAAACGAGGGAATAGCGGCTGTTTTTCATCTCGTTTCCCCATGTTCGGACGTCTTACTAATTTGTATTCTGCTGACATAATGGATTGTAATTTTTTGTTGGTTATTGGTTCATGTTGTTTTGATTTGTGACTTTTATTTTAAAACTCTCTGATTGTTACCTTAATAATAGTATTATCTTAAGGTAAAAGTATAAATATTTTATGCATTCGTATAACGGTGATTAACTATTCGCTTTCCAATGAATAGGTCTACGCTTGGTGGAGTACACCTATACGTCACCAAGCGTAGACTTATACTCCACCAAGAGTATAGGTATACTTCATTAAGCGTACAGTTAAACTCCGTCAAGAGCAAACTTATACTCTCGGCACTAAAGGTACAAAAAGTATAGGACTTTGCAATAAGGAGTAATGAATTTTTGGCTAATAAGTCATGGTTAGTTTACTTTGTTTTAAGCATTTTCACCGAACTGACGCTATTATAGCCGTACTTTAGAAGATGTCCGGGTAGTTATTTGGAGCGTATTTTTTCATCTTCATTCGGGAATATATTCATACTGCCGTTATTGTTACAGCAGCTATAAAGAATGAGTGCATATGCTCCGACTTATTTATTAACGGCTTTCAATCCTATCTTTTCGGCGCTTTTCATCATAAACTGACGGGCGGCTTCATATTCGTTGGGTATGACTCCGTCGAGGATGGCGTTTTTGATAGCTTCTTTCAGGGTGCCAACGGGACGTGAAGGTGTGAGGCCGAATGTTTCCATGATTTCTTCACCAGTTACAGGAGGCTGGAAGTTACGTACGCGGTCTTTTTCTTCGATCTCCGAGAGTTTGCTCCGTACGATCTGAAAGTTTTTTATGAAACGGCGCACTTTATCCGGATTTTTGCTTGTTATGTCGGCTTCGCAGAGTTTCATCAAATCGTCTATATCATCGCCTGCATCGAACAGGAGGCGGCGGATGGCCGAGTCTGTGACTTCATCGTCGGCCAGCACGATTGGGCGCATGTGAAGACTTACCATTTTCTGCACGTATTTCATCTTCTCGTTCATAGGCATCTTCATTTTCCTGAAGATAGCCGGAATCATCTTTGCACCGATGAAGTTGTGGTTATGGAAGGTCCATCCCAAACGCGTATCGAAGCGTTTTGTTGCCGGTTTTCCGATATCGTGAAACAGTGCACTCCAGCGTAGCCACAGGTTGTCGCTTGTTTTGCTTAACCGGTCGAGCACCATCAGTGTATGCGCGAAGTTGTCTTTATGACCGATACCTTCCTTTGTCTCTATTCCTTTCAGGGCACACAGTTCGGGGAAGATCAGCGGCAGAAGTCCGCACCGGTCTAGCAGATCAAAACCTACAGACGGTTTTGGCGCCATTACGATCTTATTCAGTTCGTCAAGGACGCGCTCTTTTGAGATAATATTGATACGATCCTTGTTACGTTCGATAGCGTCAAAGGTCTCCGGATCGATGAAGAATCCAAGCTGCGAAGCGAAACGCACGGCGCGCATCATCCGTAGTGGATCGTCGCTGAACGTGATGTCCGCGTCAAGCGGGGTACGAATTAGAAGATTGTCCATATCGGTCAGCCCGTCGAACGGATCGATCAGCTCGCCAAAGCGTTTGCTGTTCAAACAAAGTGCCAGCGCATTGATCGTAAAGTCGCGACGATTCTGATCGTCTTCAAGGGTGCCGTCTTCAACAACCGGTTTACGACTGTCGTGTGTATATGATTCCTTGCGTGCACCAACAAACTCTACTTCCAAATCTCCGGCTTTCACTTGAGCGGTGCCGAAGTTTTTGAAAATAGAGATATGGGCTCCACGGCCCAGCTTACGCGAAACGGCTTTAGCCAGTTCGATGCCGCTTCCGACAGCTACCACATCGATGTCTTTAGATGGCCGGCGAAGGAATATGTCTCGCACGTAACCACCAATCACATACGCTTCCATGCCTAGTTCGTCAGCCGCTTCAGATATCAGCTTGAATGGTTTTGTCGATAGATGTTTGTCAATATCTTTCTGATCTATATACATTATTTTATATGTCGAACTTGATAAATTAGGTCGTGGCGACAGCCTAATTCTATCGCTAAACGGCGTGCAAAGATACGCAATTTCTTTTTTCAAACCGATATTGATATGTATAGATTGTGATGGCTATTTCATAAAATCCATGTACATTTGCACTATCGTTGCAATATTAATAGATAAAAAGAAATTGGAATGCGGAATATAGTAATTGTTATAGTTTTTGCAGCTTTCATATTGAGTGGTTGCAACAGTAATGGAAAAAAGGCGCAGCAGCGTCTGGATATGGCAAAAGCAATGTATGAACGGACAGAATATGCCGCTGCCAAAAAGCAAATAGACAGCATACGGATCCTTTATCCGAAGGAATTGTCGGTTTTGAAAGATGGACTGATGCTGATGCGTCGGGTAGAACAGAAAGAGGCCGAACGCAATATCGCTTTCTGCGACAGTATGATGCCGATAAAGATTGCGGAGTTACCTGAACTGGAAAAAAATTTTGCTTACGAGATTGATTCAGCGTATAATAATATTGGGAAGTTTGTTCCAAAGATTCATACCGTCGAACGGAATATCTTGCGAAGCTATGTGCGTGCGGGCGTTTATGAGAGTGGCGAGATGTATCTTGCCAGCATTTATTTTGGAAAGAATGCCATCAATCATACCGGTATGAAACTCAGCGTTGGCGATACATTTGTCGAAACACCCTCAATTCCTTATGACGGCGGATTGAACTTCCATTTCACAGATCTGGGCAATGTCACGGAGGTTGTTACATATATGGGTGAAAAATGCGAAGCTGCTGCCGATTTTATCTATAATAATCAAAACGCACGTATACGTGTTGCCTACACAGGAGGTAAACCTTGTATTCTTTATCTGGGCGACGGTGATAAGCAAGCGATTGTTGACACATACAAACTGGCTGTTACACTAAGCGATATCGACCGGATGAAAACAGAAAAAATCCGCTCCATGAAAAAACTGGCTTATCTGAAACATAAACTGGGAGAGGAGTAACGGCACCTGTAAGAATGGATCCCGATAAGCTCTTGACCATAAATTTAAGAAATAATCAAACATAGAGGTAAATTTGTGTATCTTTGTTTCAAGATTTTTGAACAGAGATGGAAGAAAAGCACAGCATAGAAGTTTTTAATCAACTTTTCACAAACTATAGAGGACGATTTGTACATTTCGCCCAGACATATGTCGGTGATGTTATGGTTGCTGAAGATCTTGCTATTGAAAGTCTGATGGATTATTGGGAGAATCGTAATCAATTAGCAGACAACTCAAATATTCCTGCCTACATACTGACTGTTATCAAACATAAGTGCCTGAATTATTTGCAAAGGATCCGCACGGGTGAAGAGGTGGTTAAATATCTGAAAGGTTGTGACGATTGGGAGCTGGACTTACGCATATCTACTTTGGAAGCTTGCGATCCGGAACGTATTTTCTGCGATGAGATACAACGGATCGTGGAAGAGACTTTGAAAACACTGCCGTCTCAAACGCGTGATATTTTTATCAGAAGCCGTTATAAGAACCAAAATCATAAAGAAATTGCCGAATCTATGAATATTTCGACGAAGAGTGTAGAGTTTCATATTACTAAAGCGCTGAAAGTTTTGCGTGTCGCCCTGAAAGATTATTTTCCCATGTTCTTTCTTTTTCCTCATCTGTTTAATTAATCTGAAAAAAATCAATTTTCCGTTAGGGATGTCTTTTCCTTATTTGCTTATTATATAGAAGTAGAAAAATATGGAAAAGGAAACACTATATAGATTCTTTGATGGACGTGCTTCGAAGGAAGAAAAGGAAGAGGTCCGTCTATGGTTGAATGATTCCAGGGAACATGAAAAAGAACTTTTCAGAGAAAGAGAATTTTTTGATGCAACTATTTTGTCTGAGAATGTGTCTCCGCGTGAAGAAAAGAAAGAGTCGGAGCGTCTTTTTGTAAGAATGGCTTTACGCGAATTTTTGAAGGTAGCCGCGGTTGTAGCCATAATGCTGATCGGTTCGGTTTATTTCTATCAGTCAAGAATGGCAAAGCTGGCGCTTACAATGAATACCGTTACGGCTCCTGCCGGACAACGCGTGAATCTGACATTACCCGATGGTACAAAAGTGTGGCTTAATGCACGTTCAGAGATTCAATACCCGGCCGTATTTATCGGTTCGATCCGTAGAGTGAAGCTTACAGGTGAAGCCTATTTTGAGGTGAAGCATGATAATAGCAATCCTTTTATTGTTCAGACGAAAAAATGTAATATTAAAGTATTGGGAACCAAATTTAATGTCGAAGCATATGACGATTCTAACGATTTCTGTACCTCGCTGATGCAAGGGTCAATAGATGTTTGCGATAATAGCAATCCGTCTTCTCACGTTATTTTGAAACCTGATTATCAGGTGTCTATTGTAAATGGACATTTGAAGACTGAAGTCATACGGGATTATGACATGTTTCGTTGGCGTGAAGGACTCATATGTTTCAGGAATGTCACATTTGAACAGCTGATGACACGTTTTGAGAAATGCTATGGTATACGCGTATCCATTTCGAATGATAAAGTAAGAAGTTATGTTTGTAGCGGGAAGTTCCGTATTTCTGACGGGATAGACAATGCCTTAAGGATTTTGCAGAAAGATGCGCGATATAAATTTGAAAGAGATGATCAAAATACAACCATCTATATCAAGTAAAACAATTTAAATATAGTGCCTATGACAGAAAAATATTGAAAACACATAAAAATGCCGGCAAATGTCCCCACATCTGCCGGCAAAGAAACAACACAATTTGTTAAATTGCATTTATTAACTTAACACACAAAGATATGAATAAAAAATCTTTCTCTGATACCGTAGTGCAAAAAAGGTATCTACAAAAACATTTTTTTAGAATTATGAGGACTACAGCCTTTTTCTTATTCTTATTTGTTTTCTGCCTGAGTGCAGAAAATACCAATTCCCAAAATGTTAACGTCACCTTAAGGAGTAACAACATGGAGCTGGAAGAGGTATTGAATGAAATTGAACAACAAACAGATTTTCTTTTTGTATATAACAATCATGTTAATGTGAGTCGAAAAGTATCTGTCAATCTCAAAAAGGCTTCTTTGGAAAAGACGCTTGAGAATTTGTTTAAGGGAACGAATGTAAAATATTCCATTGACGGAACATATATATTATTGTCGATAAATGAACCGAACACAAAATCGCCGTCGACATTAGCTGTCGATCAACAGCAGAAGCGTACAATCGCCGGAACGATAAAAGATGAAAAAGGCGAACCTATTGTCGGAGCAAACGTGGTAGAGAAAGGAACAACGAATGGGACTATAACAGATATGAATGGGAAATTCAACCTATCTGTTGAAAAAAGATCCACCTTGAATGTTTCTTATATCGGTTACTTGTCTCAGAATATTCCGGTTGGAGAAAAGAAGGAATTTAATATTCAATTAATAGAAGATACACAAAAGCTTGAAGAAGTAGTTGTAGTAGGGTATGCGGTACAGAAAAAAGCGAACCTTTCCGGTTCCGTTGCGACAGTAGATACCAAGAAATTGGATGATCGTCCAGTTATTAATATAGGTCAGGCTTTGCAGGGATCTGTTGCCAACTTGAACGTAGACCCTACAAGTGGTGATCCTAACGATTTACCTTCATTTAATATTCGTGGCTTTACTTCAATTAACGGAGGTTCTCCATTGGTTGTCATCGATGGCGTTATTTCTGACGCCGTTCAATTAAATCATTTGAATCCTGTTGATATAGAAAATATTTCCGTTCTAAAAGATGCATCTTCATCCGCTATTTATGGTTCTCGTGCAGCCTATGGCGTTATATTGGTCACAACAAAAACGGGTAAATCTGAGCATGTGACTATCAATTATAACGATAACTTCAGTTGGCGCGGATTGACAAGTAAACCAAAAGATGTAATGAGCTCATCCATTTTTTATTCTGACTGGAATGAGGCCAATATGAGTCAATTCTGGTCTGACGAATTTTTGAATGCGGCCAAACAGTATGAAGCAGATCACAGCAAGCCAAATGGAATGTATCTTGCTAATCTTGATGAATGGATGTACTTTGATACTCATAACAGATATAATGAGATATATAAGAACAATGCATTTTCAATGAATCATAACATTAATGTATCCGGTAAAACCGACTTGGTTAATTATTATTTGTCAGGAGGTTACAATGGCCAAGGCGGACTATTGAAGTATGGTCGTAATGATTATGATCAGTATAATATGCGCACTAAATTGGAGATTCAGTTGACACCGTGGTGGAAAATGGGAACTAATACGGATTTTATTTCATCTGAATATAAAACAAATACATATTATCTAAACAACTTATCCAGCAATATGCAATCTACTATCGGTATGTGTAATGTGGGTCCGATTAAAACGGATGAGGGATACTTTTTTGATTGGGCTACAGATATAGGTTGTTTGGAAGATGGGGGGAATGCCAAAAAACATGATATGACCATTAAGGAATTGTTGACAACAAGATTCGATATCCTCAAGGATGTTCTTTTTGTAAATGGTCAGTTTAACTATTCATTGCAAAAAGTAAATACAGATGAAGCTGTAATCCCATTTATCGGTAGTGGAGGTCCTGGAATATATTGGACAAATCAGGATGTATCTTCAGCAACTGCAAATAATGGAAGTGTACGCCATGTGACATGGGATGCTTATGCTACATTTGTGAAAACGTTTGCACAGAAACATTATTTTAATGCAATTTTTGGTTTTAATCAGGAAGCTTATCGCTACAACCAGCAAGATATGAGCAAAACTCAGCTGATATCAACATCTTCTCCTTCCGTTCAATTGGCTTATGGTGTGTCTACAGTGAATGAGAATACGACGACATGGGCTTTGCGAGGCCTTTATGGACGTTTGAATTATATTTATGATTCAAAATATATCTTCGAATTTGATTTCCGCCGTGATGGAACTTCACGATTTCCACACAAGGACCGCGTTGTATTGAATCCTTCTGCTTCAGTTGGATATCTGCTTTCTGAAGAGAAATTCTTTGCTCCACTAAAAGAAACGATTAACATGTTTAAGATTAGAGGGTCTTATGGGCGTTTAGGAAATCAGGATGTAAGTGCTTATGCCTATATCCCGACGATGAGTGCTTATAAATCTTCGTATCTTTTTGGCGGATCACAACCAATGGTTGTCAATGCTCCGGGATTGGTTGCAGGAGATTTGACCTGGGAGAAAGTAAATACTGCAGATCTGGGCTTGGATTTGGCTCTGTTTGGTAACAAGTTGACTTTCACCGGTGATATTTATAATCGTACAACAAAGGGAATGCTGACAGCTGGCCAGGTTTTGCCTGCCGTATTAGGCGCCGCTGTTCCACAAGAGAATGCGGCAGACCTGAAAACGCTCGGTTATGATCTTACTCTTTCATGGAAAGATTCAAAGAAAGTAGGCGGTAAACCTCTGCAATATGGTGTTGATATTAATTTCTCTGATAGTTATGCTGAAATAACAAAATTCGAAAACCCTACAGGAACACTCAATTCTCACTATAAAGGTGAAAGATTGGGAGATATATGGGGTTTACATACTTTGGGATTATACGCTACGGATGAAGAAGCTAAAAAAGGTCCTGATCAGAGTCAGGTGCTTTTGTTGCCTTCTGCATATCCCGCTTCTGCCGGAACTTTGAATTGGGAAGATCGTAATGGTGATAATAAAATAACCAAAGGGAGCTGGACTCTGAATGATCATGGCGATTATTCTGTAATAGGTAATTCATCTATCCGTTATAGATTTGGAGCTACTCTTTCAGCAAGTTGGAATGGAGTTGATCTCAGTGCTTTCTTCCAAGGCGTTTTGAAGCATCAGTATGCACCTACTCCCGATGATAAATTCTTCTGGGGAAAATATAGAGCGCCCTGGTATAATGAACCATATGGTACCTATTATGACAGGTGGACAGTTGAAAATCAGAATGTGAACGCATATTTTCCAAGACTGTGGTTACCAAACGCTCAGTCAACAAATCATGAATTAGGTATTCCGCAAACACGCTATTTGCAAAATGCAGCTTATATACGTTTGAAAAACTTAACTTTGGGTTATACGCTTCCTCAAAAATGGGTTTCCAAATTGAATATCAAACGATTGAGGGTCTATTATTCGGGTGAGAATCTTTGCTTCCTCACAGGGTTGTATAAGTATTACAAAATGGATCCTGAAAATCTTGATTTTGCAAAATATCCATTACAGAGAAATAACTCTATAGGTGTAAATATTACTTTTTAATAGTTTAAAATTACGGATATGAAAAATAGATATTTTATATACATAACTTTCCTCTCAGTGTTTTTACTGGCAGGATGCAATGATGGTTTTCTAGATCAGGTGCCTGAAACAGAAATAACTGAAGCTAATTTTTTCAAGACAGATGCTGATTTACAAATTTATTCAAATCAATTCTATAACTGGTTTATGGCGACAAGCATATCTGAGTCAATCGTTCACCAATACGGAGATGACCCTTCAGATAATATTTCTACTACCAATACAACTCCTTTTATATACAAGAAAATGAGTGGAGGTTTATCAGCAGAGAATGCATCTCAGTGGGATTGGAGTGCCATTAGGACGGTGAATTTTATGATAGCCCGCGCAAATAATGCCACGGGAAAGGATGTTCAACATTACATCGGCTTAGCGCGCCTGGTAAGAGCTATTCTTTATTATAATAAGGTGCTTACTTATTCTGATGTACCGTGGTATAGTCGTGATCTTCAGACTACAGATAAAGATTTACTTTATAAGACGCAGGATTCTCGTGTATTAATTGTAGACTCGGTTATGGCCGATTTGGATTATGCGGTTAGCAATATGAATAAGAGTTCTGATAGAACTCTTTTGTCGGAAGAAACGGCACTGGCTTTTCAAGCTCGTATCGCTTTATATGAGGCTTCGTGGAGAAAATATCATTCTGAATTGGGTTTGAATGATGCTGATCAATATTATAATAAGGCTATTTCCGCATGTGAAAAGCTTATGAACATGGGAGAATTTTCGCTCAATCCTGATTATGCATCAAACTTTAGAAATAATGATTTGAAGGGAAATCCTGAAATGATTATGTATCAGGATAACGATAGAAGCCTTGGTCTTTTGTGGTCTTATGGCGACCTTTGGCGCAACGGGTATTCCCGTGATTTGGAAGAATCATATCTTTATATTAAAGATGGCAAGACAATGCCCTTTACTTCAGTAGATGGATATAATAAGATGGATGTAAATAGTCTTTTTAAGAATAGAGATCCCCGTCTGATGGCTACATTATGGTCTCCCGGATATACACGTCAAGGACAAAAAACACCTTATGTTCCATTACTAACAACGGTTGGATATTCCGGATATAAATGGGAACCTTCTGAAACGAACTGTATTGGTTATGGTGCGGGCAATGTCTGTTTTGGTGATCGGCCGATTGTTCGTTATGCCGAGATATTGTTGATATATGCTGAGGCTAAAGCCGAATTAGGAACTATGACTCAGAGTGATATGGATAAAACCATTAACTTGCTTCGTGATCGTGTTGGAATGCCAAGGGCTTCGTTATCTGATTGGCTAAGTAATATAGATCCGGTAGTTGGGGCAAAATATTATAATGTAAAATCAAACCAAAAGGGAGCCGTTCTAGAAGTCAGAAGAGAACGCAGAATAGAATTGGCGGCAGAGGGTTTCCGTTATAAGGATTTGATGCGTTGGTCTTTAGGTAAATATTTTGCTGCTATAGAAGATGGCATTTATATTCCTCATTTAGGAGAATTGGATTTAACGGGAGATGGCGTGCCTGATATAGCTATTGTGGCTACAACCGCCGATAAAGAGGCAATTGCAGGTGATATTACAAAGTATGGGTTGACAACTTATGTTTTGGCCGATGGTGTGATTAAACTATCAAATGGAACAAGTGGATATGTCAGCTTAGCTGGCAAAGAAGGCTTGTTTGAATTCACTTTGCCTCGCGATTATTATGATCCTATAAGTCAGCAAGATATAACTATAAATCCCAATCTGATACAAAATAAGTATTGGAAATAGTTCTAATTATCATTTATAAAAGCTTTGTCCCCGTATAATTAAGGGGGCAAGGTTTTTTATATGCATATAATAATTTTATATATTTTACAAATAAGCGAAATAAGCATATAGAACGTGCTCATTTGTTTGTATCCTATTGTATTTTGATATGGTTACGTATGCGCACATTCAATATGTAGATTAATGTGAGAAGGAATTTATGACTAATACAGGAATTAATGTGAAATGTTTCTTCTTCTCTTTTTTTGTGGGTTTATTTTTGTTGTGCGTGCCGAACTTGTATGTATGTGCGCAAGCCATAATCCCATCCCCTCTTAATATATCCAGAAGTGCGGGGGCGTTTGTTATGGATGCAGATACAAAGCTATATACAAACCTTAAGGGAGAAGATAGAAAATTAATGATGGAATATCTCCAATCATTATCAATTGATTTGGTGAAAGGAAATGCAGGAGATGATATCAACGTCATAAGGCTTGTTGTATCTCCTTTAGAAGGGACGTCAAATAAGGAAGCATATCAGTTGAATGTGACACAAAAGAAAATCGAGATAAAAGGAAATACAGGAGCAGGTTTGTTTTACGGTTTGCAAACGGTTTTGCAGCTTTCTTCTCAGAATATACCGTTGGACATGACAGTCCCTTGTATTGTGGTGAATGATCGGCCTCGATTCGGATATAGAGGATTCATGCTTGATGTGTCACGCCATTTTTTCCCAAAAGAATTTATCTTCAAGATGCTGGATATACTAGCCTACTATAAAATTAATTATTTTCATTTTCATCTCGTAGATACCGGAGGATGGCGGATAGAAATGGATAAATATCCAAACCTGACAAAAATGACGGCTTATCGTCCTGCTGAAAACTTGGGCGATTGGTGGGGAATGCATAATGTTTTCTGTTTAAAAGAAGAAAAGAACGCCTATGGTGGATATTATAGTAAAGAAGATGTTCGAGAGATTGTGCACTATGCGATGGTGCGCCATATTGAGGTTATTCCGGAAATAGATATGCCGGGACATAGCAGAGATGTGCTTTGTGCTTATCCCGGGTTGGCCTGCGATGGCAAAGATTATTTGGATAGTAGTGAACTTTGTATTGGAAAAGAGGAAACATTCCGTTTTTGTGAAGGCGTACTGAAGGAGGTGATGGAGCTGTTCCCAAGTAAATATATTCATATTGGAGGAGATGAGGCAAATCGGACGATATGGAGTACATGCCCTTCGTGTCAGAAGCGCATGCACGACGAACATATCAATAGTGTGGCTGATTTACAAAATTACTTTACGAACCGCATTGAAAAGTTTTTAAATGCGCACGGGAAAACGATGATCGGTTGGGATGAAATCCTGGATGGGAATGTGTCACCTCGCGCTGTTGTTATGTCATGGAGAGAAGAAGTCGACGGCACAGGTGAAGCGCTGCGTAGAGGACATCGAATTATTCTGACACCTACAAGTCATTGTTATTTGGACTATTATCAGGATATTCCATATACACAGCCGACCGCATTCGGGTATATTCCTCTTGAAAAAACGTATAGTTTAGATCCTATGCCTCAGAATGTAGCTGACAGCACATTGATTTTAGGCGTTCAGGGCAATTTATGGACAGAATATGTTCCGACTTGTGCACATGCAGAATATATGGCTTTTCCACGTATGCTTGCTGTAGCAGAAGTGGGTTGGACTGCACCAGAATTGAAATCATATGCTGATTTTCATGAGCGTGCACTACATGCCATCGAATATCTGGAATCCAAAGGGTATCATCCTTTTCCGCTAAAGAATGAGATCGGGCCACGTCCGGAAGCTAAGTGTCCGATTCGTCATCTCGCTTACGGTAAAAAGGTAACCTATTTGAAACCTCATCATGACGCAGATTATAAAGGTTCCGGCGATACGACACTAACCGATGGAGTGCTTGGCGATTGGGGACCGTTTGGTTTTCGCTGGCAAGGGTTTTATGGCGATATGGATGTTGTCATCGATTTGGATTCTGTTCGAGAGATACATTCTGTGAGTGCTTCTTTTATGCAGGTTCTTGCGGCAAGTTTGTTTATCCCTACTAAAATAGAAATATGTGTATCAGACAATGGAGAAAAGTTCACCTCTTTATATGAAAAGAACTGTAAAGCTAACGATTATATCAATTATGACATTGTAAAACAGGAATGGAATGGCTGCATAAAAACACGGTTTATCCGTTTCCGCGCGATACGTGATATTTCTTGGGGGAACATCCTTTCGGACGAGATTGTAGTTAGATGACAGACAGAATGTAAAATGTAATGGAAAAAGTTCTTACCATTATATTGATGAATATTATGGAATAATATCAAGGAGTAGCGTTGAATCTTATAGGGGATATCCTCGTTTTTTTACAAGGGAAAGAGTAATTATCAATATGTATTATAATAATTAGGAAATAGGTTAATTAAAATGTATGATATGAATAAAATATCTTTGGTTATTGTTTTAGTCTGTTTTATGACTTTATCATCCTTTGACGTAAGTGATATAATATCCGTGACACGTGTTGACCCGTTAAGGAAAGTTTTCCCTGAAAATGTTGCATTCCGGGAAATGAAAGGGGCCGTTGAAGTTGCAGCAGGAGAGCATGCCGTGTTTCAATATACTGTTCATAGTAGTGTAGAAGTTCGCGATTTGAGAATAAGCTGTACTCATTTGGAAAATACGAAGGAAGGTACACAAATAAATAGCATTAATGCCGGATTTGTGGGTTATGTAGGAGTAGGTTCTCCTTCGGAGCAACCTTCTCACGATATGTTATCCTCTACATCGGGATTATATCCCGATCCAATTTATTATTTGCCTGAATATTCAATACCTTGCGGGCAGACTCAGGCAATATGGGTTACGGTGTCAGTATCTTCTGATATCAAACCAGGACTATACGAAGGAGTCGTGAATATACAAGGGAATGTTGGTAAAGATCATTTTTCTGTGGATAAACCAGTGGAGGTTAATGTTTATCCTGTTGTGATGGAAGAGCCTTCGTTTTTGACATTAAACTGGTATCATGATACTCCTTCTAATTTGAAATTGTTTAATGATGGGAAAGAAGCTTCTATGTATTCGGGCGCATATTGGAAATTTATTAAAGCGTTGGTAGATAAAATGAAAGAAGCACATCAAAATGTCGCATTAGTAAATCCTTTGCAACATATAATTATCAAGCAAAAGAGTGATAAATATTCCTTTGATTTTTCGCATTTTGACAAGATTATTGAGATATTCCAAGAAGCAGGCATTACGAAGATGATTGCAGGAACGCAAATAGGAGATAGATCGGCTCTTGTATGGACGAGTCCTTACAATTTGAGGGTTCCTATAATGGAAAACGGAAAGATGGAAGAACATTTGTATCCGCTGGAAGATGAACGCACACAGAATTTTTATAAACAATTTATTCCGGCATTAATGGATCATCTTAAGCAAAAAGGATGGGACAAAATATATTATCAGCATATTGCTGACGAACCGATTGATGATAATGCCCAGAGCTATATAGCTATAGCTAGATTTATTAAAGGATTGGCACCTCAGATTAAGATTATTGAAGCGTGCCAATCAGCAAAACTATCAGACGCAATTGATGTATGGGTTCCGATATTGAATGCATATCAATCTAATTATGAGTTTTTTAAAGACAGACAAAAGCACGGCGATCAGGTATGGTTCTACACCTGTTGTTTCCCAAAAGGAGAATATGTGAATCGATTTATTGAATTACCATTGATTAAAACCAGATTAATATATTGGTTTGCATTTTATTATGGAGCTACCGGCTATTTGCATTGGGGCTTTAATTATTGGAATGATCATCCGTATGAAGATACAACAGTTTTGGATGATTGGGGATCTACGTTGCCTGGTGGAGACAGTTTTATTGTATATCCCGATAAAGGGAGATTAAATGGTTCAATACGTCTTGAAGCAGTGCGTGACGGAATAGAAGACTATACATTATTAAAAATGTTGGAGAAAAATAATCCTGCTCTTGCCCATAAGATCTGTGGAGCTATGATTAAGAATTGGGATAAATATGATCTGGATCCTGACCATTTACGCACGGTACGTCATAGTATATTAGAAGAGTTGTCAAAGAAGTAAGTATATATTATTTTATTCTCAAAGCATATGGAACGGATCAAATATTATTTTGCGATTATTATTTTAGTGCTATTTTCAAATGGAAATTGTGTTTGCGCTCAGCAATCGCTTTACCCTCAATTGAATGGGAAGAATTGGAGTCGGATTCTGGAAGAAAATAATCTCAAATGGTGCCCGCCATATGCTGTAAACCTTCTTATTCAGCCCGTCCATTCTTTTGATTGGATTTATGTAAATCCATCAATGACGGTGTCTCGTCGTCGCGTAACGGATATTTCTTCTACGGATGGAGAACAACGTAAAAAGGCTGAATCTCAAGAAGATTTTGTTGTTCAGTTTGCTTTTGATGAACCGGCATTCATCCCCGATTTCAGATTGACCAATTTAAGGTTGAAGGATAATAAATACCCGATTGCAACTGCTGATTACTTTGCTAATGACATTTATTACAAGATTGAGTATATTGCGACTTCATTGACGTCGCAGCAGACTTTATTGTGTGTGAATGTGTCTGTAAAAAATGAGAGTGACCGGAAGCGAGAAGTACATGTACGTACAAATGTGGGATATTTTCCCGAGAATCGGATGTTTGATTACCATTATGTGCCGTTTAATTGGACTGCTTCCAGATGGCTTTCATATAAGGGCCTTTCCATGAAAAAGAATATCATATATAAAGGAAACCGGATTATTGGGAAAGTGGTATCTGACCGGATGAAAATAGAATGGGAGGAACGTAGACTTTTTGCTGATCAGCAATATGAAGATGCACTATATCCACAGGTGTGGTATGGCTCCGGATATGCATTGCCCGAATTCAGAGTGAAGGACATGCAAAATGTGATTCATGCCTCGAAAGAGCTTGCGCCCGGTGATTCTACTCGATTTTCTTTTGAAGCACTTACGAATGATACGCTTGTTTCCCGTTCAGATGCGGATGCTTTGCTAAAAATGTCGGTTGAGACAATCAGATCTCAAGCTTTAGGAGATTTTGAAAAACAGTTTACAGATCATACAACTTCTTTAGAATTTAAGGCCGGACAATGGTCGGATATTCTTACTGCATTGCAGTTGAATGTTTTGCAGCTTCTTGTTAAGTATCCGGGCAAAGAAATGTATCAACCGACACAAGGCGGCAGTTCCGAGCGCTTTTATGTTTGGGTGTTTGAAGCTGTACAAATGCTGCGTCCGATGTTAAGAACAGGGCAATTTGATGCAGTGAAAAGAAGCTTGGATTATATATTTGCACTACAAGATGCAGGATATCCTCCCGTAGGGCGGTTTACAACAACACAAGGAGCTATTGGTACTACCGGCCCTAGATGGGCAAATACGACCGGAATGGCTTTATCGTTGGCTTGTGATTATTATCTATACTCTAGGGATCCTCAGTTTATAGAACAGTATTTACCGAAGATTTTGAGGGCTTTGCATTGGATTGCAGGCGAGGTTAAAGCTACGCGAAAGCTGAATTCTGATGGAACTCGTCCATTAACTTACGGCTTAATGCCTTTTGCGGTGGCTTCAGATGGAGATCAGGGCTATTTTGTTAGTGCTACAGATGTATTTTCTTATCTTGGTTTTAACAAGGCTGTGCAGTTACTCGAAAGTATTCATCATTCGGAAGCCAAAGCCATGAGGAATGAATGGGATTGTTATAAAGCTGATTTATTGATAGCTATTGACCATTTGTCACGTCAGGACGGGTTTATTGACCGTAAAATAATTGTGAAGGACAGTGATGCCAAGGAGGCAACAAAGTTTGCTAATACAGATATAATGGCGCCTATTGCAACGGTAGGCATTGTGAACCCGGAAACTGATATTTTTCGGAGATACGTCAGTTACTATGAAAAAAATGTTGCATCTGATTATTTTATGGGGCAAATGGATAAAGATATCTACTATATAATTCAGTGTGAACATTATTGGCAACCTATATATCTTATGTTGGGAGAATGGAAAAAGGCTTTTATGACGGCGCAGACTTGTTTGAAATATGGAATGACACATGATACGCATCAAACACAAGAACGATTTTCAAAGAGGGATCCGGCTTTTACTCCATGGCAACCTAATGGCAGTGGTAATGGAGGTGTAATAGATATGATACTTAATTCTTTATATTTTGAAGATAATGGTTGCGCAACTCTTCTGGGTGCGGTTCCATTCGAGTGGCTTATTCAGAATAGGTATACTTCATTAAAGAACTTGCATACCCTGACAGGCAAAGTAGACATCGAAGTATCGGCTATTGGCAATAACAGCTGTATATTGAGGTTGTCTTCGGATAGGCTTTTGCCTGGGAAAATTCGTATACCTGAATACTTCCACCCTAAAACAGCTAATCCTGCGATTAAGAGACTGTCTAGCGGATGCTTTAAGTTGAAGAGAAATATCAAAGAAGTTGTTTTTAGATTGAATATGAATGCTAATGAGTAAAGTGTATTGCTTTATTTATTTGCCGCACGTAATGATTCTGTTTGCATAGAATAAACCTTGTTGCTTGTTGGCCGGAGTTGGATACTTGTCGTTTTTCTGCAGAATACTTTTATTTAATTCCCCTTATGAATTGTCAGTTGTGGGAATGGGAAGTCTATGCCTTGTTCGTTGAATGTAGTATATACGGCTTGATTAATATCGTAATATACGTTCCAATAGTTTTCACTTTTTACCCAGACCCGAACGATGACGTTCACACTGCTGTCGGCCAAGGTGTTTAAGGCAATGAATGGAACCGGATCAGGCAGGATACGGGTTTCGCGTGCCAGAATGCTTTCTATCACTTGTTTTACTTTGTCATAGTTTTCGCCATAGTCTACACCGAAGGTCCATTCGATACGTCGAGTATCTTGCCGGCTAAAGTTTACAACGGCTCCGCTGCTGAGTGCTCCGTTAGGGATATATACTGTTCTGTTATCAATGGTGACCAAGATGGTGTGGAAGATTTGTATTTCTTTAACCGTTCCGCCGGTACCTTGCCCTTCAATATAATCGCCTACCTTGAATGGCTTGAAAAGCAAGATAATAAGTCCTCCTGCGAAATTCGACAGGTTCCCGCTCAATGCCATACCGACAGCAACACCGGCAGAGGCCAATAGGGCGGCAAACGAGGCCGTTTGTACTCCTAGAGCACCGACTACGGAAATGATTAATAATATGGTAAGAACAACGTTGACAAGACTGCCGACAAAAGTTTTTACCGACATTTCGATGTCGCGTCGTGCCAAGATACGTTTGATAATCTTGTTGATTAACTTTATAAGGTAATGACCGATAATGAAAATTAAGAATGCTTTGATCAATGTCAACCCTAGAGATGCTCCCTGTTCGAGTAGTTTGTCAATCATTCGTTCCAATCTTGTAGCCGAAACTATTGTCGCTAATAAAAACATCATATGCGTAGAATTTAATTAACTGATCTTATTATAAAGTGTGGCAAAGGTATAAAGTTTTTTGATTTTGAGAAAGATGCGATTTTATTATGTAGCTTTGCACAGCATTAAAAATGGTTTAAATAGAAATATATGAGAATCTTAATGATATGTTTTGGTTTGCTTCTGAGTTTCAGCGGATTCGCTCAGACGTATGAAGAGTTTCTGAAAAAGAGCTACGATTTTTTAGATAAAAACGATCTGGTTTCTGCCGAGGAAAGTCTGAAATCTGCTCTGCGCAAAGAACCGGCAAATCCTTTGAATTATGCCCTGCTGACTAATCTTGGAACGATACAACGTCGGCAAGGAAAGCTGGATGAAGCTCTTGTTTCGTATACTTCTGCACTGAGTGGGCATACCAACGAACCGACTATTTTGATTAACCGTGCTTCACTTTATATGGAAATGGGGGATAATGAGAAGGCTCTTGCTGATTATAATGTGCTTTTGGCCACTGATCCTAAAAATGAAGATGCATTGTATCACCGAGGGCTGATATATGTCGGGCAAAAGCATTTTCTGGATGCTGAACAGGATTTTGATCATATATTGAAATTGAATGATAAGTCGGTGAATGCGCGTTTGGGGCATGCTATTCTTGAGAAAGAACGAGGAAACTTCAATGAAAGCGAGAAAATTCTGGATTATCTTATAAGTGAGAAACCTAAGAACTGGGCGCTTTATGAGGCACGTGCAGAACTCTATTTTCTGATGGGAAAGAATGGTAGGGCCATGGCAGATATCGAGAAGGTTTTTACTGAAAGTGAACCAACTGCTCCTTTGTATGTTTTGCGAGGTAAGATAAAGCTGGCACAGTATGAAAAAGAACGTGCAGCTATCGATTTTAAGAAGGCTGAATCAATGGGGTATAACCCGGAAGTTATCAAAAAACTGATGAAATTAGCCAAATAGTTTTCTTGGGGTTCCGTCGGCGGAATTAAATTCAACTAACGGATGTGCGTATCATAAATCATATGCATCCTTGAAGAGTTTGTTTTTAGAACTATTATTTTCCAAGTCTTACTCATGACTTGTTTTATCTTTTCAGCAGAAGAACTTTCCACAGGTATTGAAGAATCCTTCTGTAAGTGCTAACTTATTTACTGAACAACATATATGGATTGATCGACCCATGGGTAGGGTTATAAAAATATATCTTTACGATTGCTGAAATTTAATCTATGCTAAGCATAAGATGTTTTAATAGAACAATAATATAATACAATAGATTGGTTGTTGGCTTATAACATAATTTTGCCAATGGGTTCTTGCCATACTTAATTATCAGCTATTGTCGTTCTGCTTCGAATTCGCCATTCTTGTGGATATAGATTGTTTGCCCGGTTGCCTAAATGCTTTGCAAAACCGATTGGGAACTGATTATAGGTGAGGAGTATAAAACCTTTTGGTGTGTTTTCGGGCAAGGTTAATGTTTCTTTCTGCAGATACTTTATGGCTTCTCTATATTCCAGTGATACAGCTGTAAAGGCCTTCTTATTAAGGGCAGTACTCATGGCGAGAAATTGAGTGGGCAACAGATCTTTGCCTTTGATTTCTGCTAAATCGATCCCGGCAGAAAGGATATGCAGTCTGTCTGCCAATAGTTGGTAGAGATTTTGCCATTGAGAAGGAATAGCCTGGGCTATATTTCCACGCATCCTGAAACTGTACTGATCGGATTTTTGTAACCAGCTTTTTACTTCTAAAGGAACGGCAGGAATAGATTTATCTTTTTTCCATTTGTTTTTCAAATGAGCAGGTGTTATAATATCTTCTCTCTTGCGTAATGCAGCCAGAAAAAATCCTTCTCCTCGCGTCTTATGTGGCAAGAATCGATATACAGGTAGATTATATTTTAGTGCACCGGTGATTTGCCACTCTTTCTTTACCGGAATATTCACAGGTTCGGCTCCAAGGGATTCTGCTATATAATGAATGTTTTCTTCATCTTCTTCTGTATTGTATGTACAAGTGCTGAATATGAGTATACCGCCCGGTTTGAGTGCATTCCATACATCATGGATGATGCGTCGGCTGCGAGCTGCGCACAGTGCTATGTTGTCTTCGCTCCATTGATTGGCACTGTCGGTGTTCTTGCGAAACATCCCTTCGCCGGAGCAGGGAACGTCTGCTACAATTATATCAAACAGGTGCGTCAGATTGCCCAAAACTTCCGGGTCATTGTTTGTTACTATACAATTCGAGTTACCCCATTTAGCTATATTTTCTGCCAGAATATTGCATCGACTGCGGATTACTTCGTTGCTTACCAATAGGCTGCCTTTAGGCAACAGACTTAGCAGATGGGTGGACTTTCCTCCCGGTGCGGCACATAGATCAAGACAAGTAACTGGAGAGGTAACGGTACTGCGAATGACCTGATCCAGAAACATGGATGAAGCTTCTTGTACATAATACGTGCCTGCATGAAAAAGAGGATCAAAGGTAAACGAAGGCCTTTCGGGAAGATAGTAGCCGCTATCGCACCACATGACAGGTACGGATTCTTCAGGCAAAGGAATCTCTTTTTGCTTATTGATACGGATGCTTATGGGCATATCTTCTTGTAATGCCGCTTCAAATGCATCGTAGGATTCTCCCAATAATGCTCGTGTACGAATAATAAATTCTTCAGGAAGTGTCATCATATTCTGAATATTTGAGGCAAAAATACTAACTTTGCCGAAAACTGACAGTATGCAAGCATCTCTTTTCCTCATACCGGTAACTTTAGGTGATACCGAGCATCGAAAGGTGTTCCCCGATTATAATCATGATGTGATTATGACAATCCATCATTTTATTGTGGAAAATGTTCGTACCGCACGACGTTTTCTGAAGAAGGTCGAGCCGTCTATCGTTATTGATGACCTGATGTTTTATGAGTTGAATACGCACACTTCACCTGAAGAAGTGTCTGGTTATCTTACTCCTTTGGCTAATGGTGAGAATATGGGTGTGATTTCCGAGGCGGGTTGTCCGGCGGTGGCCGATCCGGGAGCTGATGTTGTCGCCATGGCTCAACGTAAGCATTATCACGTTGTGCCTTTGGTAGGTCCGTCCTCGATTTTGCTCTCACTGATGGGGTCCGGATTTAATGGACAGAGTTTTGCATTCAATGGATATCTGCCGATTGAAGCGACGGAGCGGACAGCAATGATCAAGAAGCTGGAATCGCGTGTTTATTCTGATGATCAGACACAGATGTTTATTGAAACGCCATATCGCAACAACCGCCTTGTTGAGGATTTGATACGTCTTTGTCGCCCTTCAACGAAGTTATGTATCGCTTCGAATGTGACATGTGAGGATGAGTATATCCATACGTCACTGATGAAAGAGTGGGTAGGAAAAGTGCCCGACTTGGGAAAGAAGCCAACAATCTTTTTATTATATAAATAATATGGTAAATTATCAGGCGCACGAAACAGCTGTAATTGATGGAGGTTGCTCTATTGGAGAGGGAACACGTATCTGGCATTTCTCACATATTATGGAACGCTGTGTGATTGGCAAGGATTGTACTATTGGACAGAATGTGGTGATTTCGCCTGATGTCGTATTAGGAAATCATGTTAAGGTGCAGAATAATGTTTCCATATATACCGGAGTGACTTGTGAAGATGAGGTATTCCTCGGGCCGAGCTGCGTGTTTACAAATGTATTGAATCCGCGGAGCGCCATTTCACGTCGGAATCAGTTCAAACCGACTCATATAGGGAAGGGAGCTACTATCGGTGCTAATGCAACAATCGTCTGTGGACATACGATAGGAAAATATGCTATGATTGGAGCAGGAGCAGTGGTAACTCATGATGTTCCTCCATACGCATTGGTCGTAGGTAATCCTTCTCGACAAATAGGCTGGATTAGCGAATATGGAGATAAACTGAATTTTGACGATAGTAATGAGGCTGTGTGTCAAGAAAGTGGGCAACATTATAAACTCGAAAACGGATGCGTAAAGCGCTCTTTTTAGAGTGGGCAAGAAATTTTTTTTAAAGAAAAACGAAAAAAAGGGTATAAAAATTTGGTAGAAAAGAAAAAGGGCGTACCTTTGCAGCCGCATTCCCAGAAAGAAGGGGGATGTAGAAAGAAGAGTTCTTTGAAAGATTTACATAAACAACTAAAAAGTAGTACAAGGAAGCCGTAGAGATACGGAATATACCGTCAAGGACTACGATAAAAGGAAACCTGAGCGAAAGAGACAAACAAAATAACAATGAAGAGTTTGATCCTGGCTCAGGATGAACGCTAGCGACAGGCTTAACACATGCAAGTCGAGGGGCAACAGGGTGTAGCAATACACGGCTGGCGACCGGCGAATGGGTGAGTAACACGTATGCAACCTGCCTTCAAGAGGGGAATAGCCCGGCGAAAGTCGGATTAATGCGCCATAAAACAGGGGTCACGCATGTGACTATTTGTTAAAGGATTAATTGCTTGAAGATGGGCATGCGTTCCATTAGGCAGTTGGCGGGGTAACGGCCCACCAAACCGACGATGGATAGGGGTTCTGAGAGGAAGGTCCCCCACATTGGTACTGAGAAACGGACCAAACTCCTACGGGAGGCAGCAGTGAGGAATATTGGTCAATGGGCGAGAGCCTGAACCAGCCAAGTCGCGTGAAGGAAGAAGGATCTATGGTTTGTAAACTTCTTTTACAGGGGGGTAAAGTGAGTGACGAGTCGCTCATTGCAAGTACCCTGCGAATAAGCATCGGCTAACTCCGTGCCAGCAGCCGCGGTAATACGGAGGATGCGAGCGTTATCCGGATTTATTGGGTTTAAAGGGTGCGTAGGTGGACTGTTTAGTCAGTGGTGAAATACTGATGCTCAACGTTAGCATTGCCGTTGAAACTGACAGTCTTGAGAGTGATTGAGGCAGGCGGAATGCGTGGTGTAGCGGTGAAATGCATAGATATCACGCAGAACTCCAATTGCGAAGGCAGCTTGCCAAGCCACAACTGACACTGAAGCACGAAAGCGTGGGGATCAAACAGGATTAGATACCCTGGTAGTCCACGCAGTAAACGATGATTACTAGGAGTTTGCGATAGACAGTAAGCTCCCGAGCGAAAGCGTTAAGTAATCCACCTGGGGAGTACGCCGGCAACGGTGAAACTCAAAGGAATTGACGGGGGCCCGCACAAGCGGAGGAACATGTGGTTTAATTCGATGATACGCGAGGAACCTTACCCGGGATTGAACGTAAGTGGAATAATGTCAAAAGATGTTAGCTAGCAATAGCCACTTACGAGGTGCTGCATGGTTGTCGTCAGCTCGTGCCGTGAGGTGTCGGCTTAAGTGCCATAACGAGCGCAACCCTTATTGCCAGTTACTAACAGGTGAAGCTGAGGACTCTGGCGAGACTGCCGGCGTAAGCTGTGAGGAAGGTGGGGATGACGTCAAATCAGCACGGCCCTTACATCCGGGGCGACACACGTGTTACAATGGTGGGGACAGCGGGGAGCTACCCGGCGACGGGATGCCAATCCTGAAACCCCATCTCAGTTCGGATCGGAGTCTGCAACTCGACTCCGTGAAGCTGGATTCGCTAGTAATCGCGCATCAGCCATGGCGCGGTGAATACGTTCCCGGGCCTTGTACACACCGCCCGTCAAGCCATGGAAGCCGGGGGTACCTAAAGTCCGTAACCGCAAGGATCGGCCTAGGGTAAAACTGGTAACTGGGGCTAAGTCGTAACAAGGTAGCCGTACCGGAAGGTGCGGCTGGAACACCTCCTTTCTGGAGCAGGGTTTCCTTGAAAAAGGGAGAGCTTTTCGTAAACGGGGAGTTCTTAAGGCGTAGAATAAAGAAGGTATATGAAGAGAGGGCGACCTTTCTTTTTTCCAAGTACTGCTTAAAGTTGGTTATGTTTAAAAGATATATCGATCTCGAAAGAAAGAGAAGGCGAAAGAGTAGCCTTGAAGGAAGAGAAAGACGATACTGAGCAAAAGAGGGAGGAAAAGGACCTTGTGTTGCGTCCTGTAAAAAGGAAAGCGCATAGAGGAGCCGCAGGAATCTCTCACCGGCGTCAAGACGGAGGCTCGGGCGAAGAGAAGGAACAGAAGGCTGACAGTCCTATAGCTCAGTTGGTTAGAGCGCTACACTGATAATGTAGAGGTCGGCAGTTCAACTCTGCCTGGGACTACGTGAAAGAAGAGACGAGGGGGATTAGCTCAGCTGGCTAGAGCATCTGCTTTGCACGCAGAGGGTCAACGGTTCGAATCCGTTATTCTCCACAAAAAAAAAGAGATCTTTGACATATTGGACAACTTCGAAAAAAGAAACGAAGAAAAAGCAAATCGAAAATAACGAGCAAGCTGAAGATAGATCGATCATCCGTGAAGCGAAGCAGAGGAAGTAGAGATACGGACACTGGAAAGCAGAGCGGTCGACCGAAAAGAAGAAAGTAAGAAAGGGCAGACGGTGGATGCCTAGGCTCTCGGAGGCGAAGAAGGACGTGATAAGCTGCGAAAAGCCCTGGGGAGGTGCAAATAACCCTTGATCCAGGGATGTCCGAATGGGGCAACCCGTCAGGTAGAAGGCCTGACATTCCGTAAGGAAGGCGAACGCGGGGAACTGAAACATCTCAGTACCCGCAGGAAGAGAAAACAATAGTGATTCCGCAAGTAGTGGCGAGCGAACGCGGAAGAGCCCAAACCGGACCTGTTTAGGCAGGTCCGGGGTAGAAGGGGGCACAATAAAGGGAACGAACGGTGGTGAGTGGAACGCGCCTGGAAAGGCCGTCCAAAGAAGGTGAAAGACCG
>Ga0268263_1000501_pt1:0-32500 | contig 59873 bp, 48 predicted proteins | sample Biomet5_FD_190358 | JGI IMG/M metagenome (GOLD analysis project Ga0268263, IMG submission 190358) | Microbial communities from bioreactor (seeded with sewage sludge) at LBNL, California, USA - Biofuel metagenome 5 (SPAdes) (version 4) | ecosystem: Engineered > Bioreactor > Anaerobic >... | reverse complement strand
TACTAATAGCCCGAGACTTTCTCTAGAAAAGAAAGGTTATAAAGAGGTCGGTATATTTTGAGCGGATCGAAAAAGGAAGAGCGTTCTTCGATGGAGAAGAGTAGAAGTTGTCCAGTCAAAAATCCAACATAAAGAAATTAAGGTGGTAACAGCGTCGGGGATCCACCTCTTCCCATTCCGAACAGAGAAGTTAAGCCCGACAGCGTCGATGGTACTGCGTAACAGTGGAAGAGTAGATAGCCGCCGTCTTTAAGACAGAGACAAGAGGGAACGATCAGATGATCGCTCCCTTTGTTTTTTATGGCAACAGCAACAAGTGACTCCCTCCGCTTCAATTCCTTTTTCTGCTATTATAATTTGAAGTCATTCGTTCTAAAGAAATCGCCTTTGCTCTGGAATTTTCTTCCTTTTAATTGTATTAAGGCTTATTGCTCTTTTATCCTTTCGCTTTGTGTAAATAGTAACCCTCATAGGAGCGACTCCTTTTTCTGCTATTATAATTTGGAATAAATAAAAGATATCCATATCTTTGCGTGATAAATAAGCAGAAAGTTATTGCTTACCAAGAACGTTTAAATGTCAATATATGAGACGGATAATCTTTTATTTAGTGATCGGAATTTGTATGTCGGCAAATATGGTTGTAGCGCAGGATACACAGAATACAAATGTGGTATTGTTTCCTAAGGGAGCTCATGGTGAGAAGCTTCATTTGGTAGAAAAAGATGATACTACGGGAGCTAAAGTGGGTGGCGCGTCTGTGTTACGCGTATCGAATGTAAGTGAACCGACGATTACTATATATCAGGCACCTGATGAAGTGGCTAGTGGTGCTGCAATGATTGTCTGTCCGGGTGGGGGATATAATTTATTGGCATATGATTTGGAAGGCACTGAAATTTGTGATTTTCTGAATAATATAGGTGTGACAGCTGTTTTATTGAAATATAGAGTACCACGTCGTGAAGGTTTACCCAAATATCAGGCACCATTGCAAGATGTGCAAAGAGCTATAAGTTATATTCGAGCGAATGCTGAAAAATTGAACGTGGATCCTAGCCGTATCGGCGTAATTGGATTTTCAGCAGGAGGACATCTTGCTGCTATGGCAAGCAATAGTTATAACGAACGTGCTTATACTCCTATTGACGCAATTGACAAGGTCAGTTGTCGTCCCGATTTTTGTGTGCTGGTTTATCCCGCATACCTTGACGGTGATAATTTTCAACTAGCTCCCGAATTAAAAGTTACAGCAAATACACCTCCAACAATGTTAATTCAAGCTGAAGACGATAAATCGTATATTAATAGTAGTCTTTTTTATTATTATGCATTGAAGCAGGTTGGAGTGTCAGCATGGATGCATCTTTATAGTAAGGGAGGGCATGGCTATGGAGCGCGAGATACAGGAAGCGCAGTTAATGAATGGCCGGATAGAGTGGAAGACTGGTTGTATGAATTGGGTATAATCAATGTTAATGATTAACGGGAAAGGGTCGCAATGTGACCCTTATGTATTTATATCCGTTCGTTAAATGGTAAATTCTGAATAAGATTTATGTTGAAGCAACAGTTACAACAAAAATTACAACAAAAGCTTTCTCCTCAACAAATACAGCTGATCAGGCTAATTGAGCTTCCGGCTATAGAGTTGGAAGAGCGGGTGAAGCACGAGTTGGAGGATAATCCTGCGTTAGAGGAAGGAAAGGAAAATAGTATTGACAATAATCAAGATGATTCTGTTTCTGTTGATAATGGTGATGTAGATTCGAATGCAGATTATGAAAGTGATATTTCTTTGGGCGATTATATGACTGAAGATGATATCCCGGAATACAAACTTCGAGAGATAACCGAAAGAGATGAAAAGAAAGAGAACACTTCTTATTCCGCTGGGCAATCGTTGAATGAATATCTTTTGCAACAATTGGGATTGCGCGACTTGGAAGAGCAGCAAGTGCAGATTGCACAATATATTATTGGAAACATTGATGACGACGGATATCTACGTCGTGACCTTTCAGCTATAGCTGACGATATTATGTTTCAAACCGGACAGATGGTTAATGAAAAAGACATAGAAAATGTGCTTTTTATTATTCAAGATTTCGATCCGATAGGTGTAGGAGCACGTAATCTGAGGGAATGTTTGATGCTTCAACTAAACCATAAAAGTAAAACGGAGGAAGTGCAGTGTGCTGATCGAATTTTGACTGATTATTTTGATGACTTTACACGAAAGCATTACGATAAGATCCTTCATGGACTGAATATTAGTGAGGAAACATTGAAAAAAGCTATTCGTGAGATTACAGTCTTGGATCCTAAGCCTTGTGGAAGTTGGGAGAACTCAATGGAAGCTTCGCTGAGTCAGGTAATACCGGATTTTATTGTAGAAGCAATTAATGGTGAACTGGTGTTGAGCATGAATAGCCGGGGAATCCCAGAGATGCGGATTAATCAGGAATATGCAAATATGTTTCAGGATTATGCAAATAATAAAGCTAATCAAACGTCGAGTATGCGTGATGCAGTGCAGTTTGTGAAGCAGAAGCTTGATTCGGCGCAATGGTTTATTGATGCTGTAAAACAGAGGCAAGAAACGTTGCAGCGTACAATGGAAGCAATTATTCAGTTACAGCATAATTTTTTCCTGACAGGAGATGAAGCAACACTCCATCCGATGATCTTACGCGATGTGGCAGAAAAGGCTGGATACGATATATCGACAATCTCAAGAGTAAGCAACAGTAAATATGTACAAACAAATTTTGGAATATATCCTTTAAAATATTTTTTTTCTGAATCGATGCAGACTGATACAGGCGAGGAAATATCAACACGAGAGGTGAAGAAAATAATGAAACAGCACATTGATGCGGAAGATAAACGTAAACCTTTGACAGATGAAGAACTGGCTTCGATTTTAAGGGATAAAGGATATATTATAGCAAGACGTACAGTTGCTAAATATCGTGAACAATTAGGCATATCTGTTGCAAGGTTGAGAAAAGAAATATAATTTTGAACCTATGAAATTGATAGCAAATCTTATATCTGGTTTATTCCATCCATTATTGATGGTTACTTATGGGGTTTTTATAGCACTTGGTTTTACATATCTTGCTGTATATCCCACGACGGTGAAGTTGTTTTTACTAGTAGGTATATTTTTGACTACTGCCGTACTTCCGGGGATTTTGGTTTTTGCTATGGTACGTATGAAGACTGTATCGGATTTTGAACTGACAGATAGAAAAGGACGTGTCATCCCTTATCTTTTGTTTATTACATCAATTTTGTTCAGTCTCTTTTGCCTGTATAGGATGATGATGCCAATGTGGTTTCTTTCTTTAATATTAGGTTTTTGTGTGGCTTTTGTTATAACATTGTTAATCAATTTCTGTTGGAAGATTAGTGCTCATGCTGTGGGTATAGGAACTTTACTGGGAGCAGTGATGGGATTAGCACGTATTCATTTTGCAAATCCTTACCTTTTGTTTATTATTTTGATACTGATTGCAGGATCAATAGGAACTGCACGAATCTTTTTACAAAGAAATACACCCATGCAAGTCTATGGAGGCTTCAGTCTCGGTTTTATATGTACCTTTGCTTCCGCATTCTTAAGTTATGTCTATTTATTCATTTAATCATTAATAATAAAATAAGTTTATGAACTTTCCTACAGATTTAAAGTACACAAAGGATCACGAATGGATCCGTGTTGATGGCAACGTTGCTTACGTTGGAATTACTGACTACGCTCAAAATGAACTGGGAGAAATTGTTTTTGTTGATATTACATCAGTTGGAGAAACAATCGATAAAGAGGAAGTATTTGGTACAATTGAGGCAGTTAAAACTGTTTCTGATTTGTTTATGCCGGCTTCCGGCGAAGTACTTGAGGCCAATGCAGAACTTGAAGATAAGCCGGAATTAGTGAACCAAGATGTTTACGGTAAAGGTTGGCTTATTAAGATCTCATTAACTGATCCAGCCGAATTGAATGATTTGTTGTCAGCGGAAGAATACGAGAAACTGATTGCAAAGTAATTGAAAATGGAGATGAAACCTGTTGTAAGTATTATTATGGGTAGCACTTCTGACCTTCCGGTTATGGAGAAAACTGCCAGGTTTTTTGATGAGATGGAAATCCCGTTCGAGATGCATGCTCTGTCAGCACACCGTACTCCGGGACAGGTTGAAGTCTTTGCCAAAGGAGCAAAAGAACGCGGAATAAAAGTTATTATCGCTGCTGCCGGAATGGCTGCTCATTTGTGTGGTGTCATAGCTTCAATGACTACCGTTCCAGTGATTGGTGTTCCTATTAATTCGACATTGGACGGGATGGATGCGCTTCTTGCAATTGTTCAGATGCCTCCGGGTATTCCAGTCGCAACAGTAGGAATTAATGCTTCTTTAAATGCAGGTATATTGGCTGTACAGATACTTGCTATAAGTGATGATCAGCTTCAAAATAAGCTTACTGCTTACAAAGAAAACTTGAAAGAGAAGATTGTAAAGGCAAACGAAGAATTGGCAAAAGTCTCTTATAAGTATAAAACGAATTAATTCGATAATTGACAATTGGTGATGAACCCAATGAAGATAGCTTTCTCAGTGGGTGTTGTAATCATTAATTGTCAATTGTTTATTAGCAATGGTAGATTATTTCAATTATCATCGTCGTAAGAGTTCTGTAGTGAAAATAGGAAATGTGCCGTTAGGTGGCGACAATCCTATTCGTATTCAGTCGATGGCCAATGTTTCTACAATGGAAACACAATTAGCGGTTGAACAAGCTGTCCGAATGATTCAGTCGGGAGCTGAATATGTACGTTTTACAACTCAAGGGGAACGCGAAGCCCGTAACTTAGGGGAGATTCGAAAAAAATTGCATGATGCAGGTTATAATACGCCGTTAGTTGCGGATGTACATTTTAATCCTAAAGCGGCTGATGTGGCAGCCGTCGAAGTAGAGAAAGTTCGTATTAATCCGGGGAACTATGTGGATAAGATAAAGACTTTCAGCGTACTTGAATATACAGATGAAGAGTATGCGGACGAATTGAAGAAAATCAGAGAACGTTTTGTCCCATTTTTGAATATTTGTAAAAAGCATCATACAGCGATTCGGATTGGTGTAAATCACGGATCGTTGTCCGACAGAATTATGAGCCGCTATGGGGATACGCCGGAAGGAATGGTAGAATCGTGTATGGAATTTCTGCGTATTTGTAGGGACGAAAATTTTTCGGATGTTGTCATTTCTATTAAGGCCTCTAATACAGTAATGATGGTTCGTACCGTTCGGCTGCTGATTTATACGATGGATAAAGAAGATATGCATTATCCTTTGCATTTGGGTGTAACGGAGGCTGGTGATGGGGAAGACGGGCGTATTAAAAGTGCTGTCGGAATAGGAACATTGTTGTCGGATGGTATTGGAGATACAGTACGTGTCTCACTCAGCGAAGATCCCGAGGTAGAGAGTCCTGTGGCTAAAAAGCTAGTAAGTTATATTTTGCGGCGTGAAAACCATCCTTATATAGAGGCTTCATTGGCGCCGGACTTTGACCCGTTGAAAGCTGAACGTTATAGAACTCGTCGAGTAGGGAATATTGGAGGGAGCGCATTACCTGTTGTTATCTCTGATCGGAGCCGGGGCGATTATGAGTTCGATTTTTCATCTATTCCTGATTATATCTATATAAAGAAGGAAAATCCTGCGAATTTGCCTGATAATCTGCATTTAATTGTAGATGTATCGGTGTGGAAAAAGCAGAAAAATGTATATCCGCTTTTTGAAGCATCAGCGATAAATGCATTAGGCGATTGCGAAGCTTCTGTAAAATTTGTTCATTTGTCATGTAAGGAGTTGACGAATGAAGTGATAAAACAATTGAAGCAGGAAACAAATATTGTAGTTATACTAACTACGCATCACATTAATGGATTGGGTGAGCAGCGCTCTGCTTTTCATCGTTTGATGACAGCCGAGTGTGATGTACCTGTTGTTATTGCACGCGAGTACGATGAAACAGATACAGAAACTGTTGAATTACAGTCGGCAGCCGATATGGGTGCTTTGTTATTGGACGGTTTCAGAGATGGTCTGATGCTTACAGACCATGCTTGTAAAGCTAAATTAATGGACAATTATATGTTTGCTATTTTGCAAGCATCTTGTTGTCGTGTTAGCAAGACAGAGTATATATCTTGTCCCAGTTGTGGACGTACGTTATATGATTTGCAAACAACAGTAGCTCGCATCAAGGAGGCAACATCTCATCTGAAAGGCTTGAAAATTGGAGTGATGGGGTGTATAGTCAATGGACCTGGAGAAATGGCTGATGCCGATTATGGCTATGTTGGGTCTGGACGTAACAGGATTAATCTTTATAAAGGAAAAGAATGTGTATTGAAAAATATTCCTGAAGAAGAAGCGGTTAATTGCTTAGTGGAGTTGATAAAAGAAAACGGAGATTGGATGGATTAAAAGATAAGAAGGTGTGTATAAACTACTAATAATTGTCAATTGTTGACAGTCGATAATCTATTTCCTTATCTTTGCTCATTAATATGGATAGAATATGAAAGTTAAGATTATAAATAAGTCACAACACCCTCTGCCGCAATATGCAACGTCTAATTCGGCGGGTATGGATTTGCGTGCCAACTTGTCCGAACCTATTGTTCTTAAGCCGCTAGAGCGGAAACTGATTCCGACGGGTATTTATATTGCTCTGCCGGAAGGATTTGAAGCTCAGATTCGTCCGCGCAGCGGGTTGGCCTTGAAGCACGGCATTACTTTATTGAATACTCCAGGTACGATTGATTCAGATTATCGGGGAGAGATTTGTGTGATTCTGGTAAATCTTTCAGCTGACCCTTTTACAGTGAATGATGGCGAGCGCGTTTGTCAGATGATCATTTCGGCATATATTCCCATTAATTGGGAAGAGGTAGAAGTATTGGGTGATACTGAACGGGGAGAGGGCGGATTTGGTCATACAGGAAAGGCGTAATATGAAAAAGATAAAGCCTCAAATATTTGGAATAGCTATCGTAGTACTGCTTTTAGCAAGCATTTCGGTTTCAGCTATAAACAAGAAGACGAAAGGGATAGTCAAATCCGAAGGGATAAGTGCATTTGATCAATGTAAGGTCGATTATTTCTATTACGAAGGATTAAAGCTGAAAGCCGCAGGAAAATATGACGCTGCCTATGATGCCTTTAATTATTGTTTGGAAATCGATTCGACAGCGTCAGCTGTGCTTTATGAATTGTCGTCTTTTTATGCTCAACTGAATCATCCTGAAAAATCAGTGGATATGCTGAAACGTGCGGTGGCTTGCAGTCCTGATAATTTTACGTTTCGTATAGCCTTAGCGACTCTCGAACGAAATCAGGGAATGTTTGGTGAATCGGCTACGGAATATGAAAAACTGGTGAAAGATTTTCCTTCTAAGCCTGAACTGAATTATTATCTGGCAGATGCATTAACTCAAAGTGGTGAAATAGGAAAAGCTATTAATGCTTATGACGCGCTCGAAGCGTCAATAGGGATGAACGAGGCTTTGTCGTTACAAAAATACAAGCTTTACAATTCTTTGAACGAGACGGATAATGCTTTTAAAGAGATGGAAAAGTTGGCCGATAAATTTCCACTTGAGGCAAGATATAAGATTATGATTGGTGATCTTTATTTGGAAAAAAATGATACAGTTAAGGCGTTATTATTTTATAAGCAGGCTTATGCTGTTGACCCAGCCAACCCATATTATACAGTCTCGATGGCTAATTATTATGAAGCCGTTGGAGATAAAGAGGCTGCCGAAACGCAGATTCGCTCGGCGTTGGTAAATAAGGAGTTGGATGTTGACACAAAAGTAGGCATACTTTCACGATATATTTTGCGTCTTCAGCAATCAAAAAAAGGGACAGATAGTGCAAATGCTTTGTTTAAAACATTGATTGAGCAGCATCCTGAAGAAATAGATTTGAAAGAGATGTACGGCGAACTATTAGCAGAACAGGGAAAGAATGAGGAAGCACGTTTTCAGTTTCAGTTGATTACGGAAACAACCCCGGATGACGCGACAGCTTGGCAGCATCTTTTGGAATTGGCTTTAAAGTCTGATAGCACTTCAGAAGTGATTCGGATTTGTCAGCGATGTCAAGAATTATTTCCAAAGGCTCCCGAGTATTATTTTTATTTGGGTATAGCTTATTATCAACAGGAGAAATACCAGCAGTCGCTGGATACATACTATGCGGGGCTGAAGATCATTCCTACCGACAATGTAAGTTTGAAATCGGATTTTTATGGGCAGATAGGTGATCTCTATTATCAAATGAAGAAACTCGATGATGCCTATAAGGCTTATGACGAAGCTTTGAAGTATAATGATAAAAACGTGGCTGTGCTTAATAATTATAGCTATTTTCTCTCATTAGAAAAGAAGGATTTGAAAAAAGCTGAAAGAATGAGCGCACAATGTGTGAAGCTTTCTCCTAATAATTCTACTTATTTGGATACGTATGCCTGGATTTTCTTTGTACAGGGTAATTATTCGTTAGCAAAAATATATATTGAAAGTGCTCTGTCAAATGATACAACAAAAAGTTCGGAGCTTGCTAGTCATTATGGAGATATTCTTTATATGTGTGGCGAAAAAGAAAAAGCGCTTGAACAATGGAAAGTGGCAAAGAATTTAGGAAAGAAGGATGCCATATTGGAGCGTAAGATTACTGAAGGAAAATACATAGAAGACAATGGGGAAAGAAAAGAAGGAAAATAATTTTTCTGGGAGCAGTTTTTTCTGTTTGGTCATATTTGTTGGATTATCGCTGTTTTCGTTTACAGCTTGTAAAACAACACGTAATTTATCTGTTCCATCTGCAGTGGTACCGGCTAAAGTAAATGAGAATAATGCTTTGTTAAGTACAATTCAGGAGCAGACCTTGCAGTTTGAGACATTGTCGGCACGGATGAGCGTGAATCTTAATTTTCCAGAAAATGAGATGAGCTCGCGTGTGGATCTTAAAATGGTTAAAGACAGTGCTTTTCAACTTTCTGTGCAGCCCTTGTTGGGTATTGAGGTATTTCGAATGGAGTTAAGTAAGGACAGCGTAAAAGTTATTGATAGGCTTAACAAGCGGTATGTGGCAGACAATTATACTAATTTGAGAGGACAGACTACCGTTGATTTTAATTTTTATAATTTGCAGGCACTTTTTACAAATCATCTATTTATGCCGGGACAAAAGGTGCTGACAGAAAAACAATATAATCGCTTTAAAGTAAATATGGGCACATCCGAAAGTGAGATACGGATAAAAGATACAATGGATTTGCTTTATTTGTTTATGGCTGGAAATGATGGAAAGTTGCTTTCAGCACAAATTTCAGCACCTGAGGACAAGTATATTTTGTCATGGAAATATTCTGATTTCAGTTTAAATGCAGGGAAATTGTTTCCAATGCAGATGGCGGTGGATCTGACTGCAAATGGGATCACTAAAGGATCGGTTGAAATGCATATTAATAAGATGCAAATCAATATTCCATTGACAATGGAATTTGTGATTCCTGCGAAGTATCAGCGTATCTCTTTAGCGCAAATTATTAAGTCACTTAGTCAGAAACAATGAAATATCGGTTAGTCTTCATATTACTTCTGTTTGCTATTTCTATTTTTGGCCAAAACTCTACTCGAGTTCGGGAATTGGAGAGACAACGTAAGGCGGCTATTGCAGAAATAGAAATGACTAATCAGCTTTTGCAGCAGACGAAACAGAGTACACAAAACTCATTGAATCGTTTAAATCTGCTCTCTCGGCAAATTGTTTCTAGAAACCAGATAGTAAATTTGTTAAGCCAGGAAATCGGGGAATTGAACAATCAGATTAATGTTTCTCGGCAAGAGATTGAAGTCCTTCAAAAAGAGTTAAAAGAGAAACAGGCCAATTATGGAAAATCTATTCGAAGCATTTATAGACGTAAAACTTCGCAGGATAAACTGTTGTTTATTTTCTCGGCAGACAATTTTGCGCAATCGTTTCGTCGTATGCGCTACTTGTACGAATATGCCGAATGGCAGAAGCGGCAAACCAATGAGATTATTGAAGAACAGAAACTTATAGAAACTAAACAACAAGTATTAGGACAACGCCGGACAGAGAAAAATCAGCTTCTGAGTGTACGTGAAGATGAAACCCGCAAACTTGAAACTCAGAAAGCAAACCAAAAAGTGGAAGTTAAGCAATTAAGTAAGAAGCAGAAGGAACTTGTTGCACAATTACGTAAAAACCAACGTCGTGCTGAAGATCTGAATCGTCAGATTGAAAACCAGATTGCTGCTGAGATTGCAAAAGCCGAAGCCGAAGCAAAGGCCGCTCGCGAACGAGCTGAAAAGCTAGAAAATGATCGTGCTGCACTTGCAAAAAGTACAGGCAAAGCCGCTCCTGAAAAAACGGTACCAGTTCGCCAAGAACGTTTAGCTGAAACAAAGGGCGGTTATGCCATGACCCGCGAAGAAAAACAACTGTCTGATAACTTTGCTGAAAATCGTGGGCGATTGCCTTATCCTGTTACCGGGCGTCATACGATTGTGGGTTTTTTTGGCGAGCAGCAACATCAGGATCTGAAGTATGTAAAGACGAATAATAGTGGAATAGATATTCAAACAGATCCGGGAGCAAATGCACGTGCGGTCTTTAATGGTGTTGTTACCCGCGTTTTTGTTGTCCCTGGATATAATAATTCCGTCATCATTCGGCATGGTAATTTTCTGACGGTTTATAGTAATCTCAGCCAGGTGTATGTTAAAGCAGGCGATCGTGTAACTACACGTCAGAACATCGGACGTATATACTCTGATCCTGAAGATGGAGATGCTACGATTCTGAACTTCCAGCTTTGGAAAGAGCGGACAAAACAAAATCCGCAGCCGTGGTTATATTAAAATGACTTTGAACAATGAAAGAATTAGTTTATTTTTCGGATACATTGTCTAATGGACTTCGTATAATGCATCTTCCTACTACTTCTCCGGTATTTTATTGCGGTTATGCTGTTGGTGCTGGTACACGAGATGAATCACCAGACGAGTTTGGGCTGGCACATTTTGTGGAACACATGCTCTTTAAGGGTACTACGCATCATAATTCCTGGTACATCCTGAACCGGATGGAAGAGGTTGGTGGTGAATTGAATGCCTATACCACTAAGGAAGCAACATATATTTATTCTGTTTTTATGGAAAGCGAATTCAAACGCGCTTTGAATTTAATGACGGATCTTGTCTTTCATTCTGTCTTTCCTCTGAAAGAGATTGAGAAAGAGGTGGATGTTATTCTTGACGAGATAAATTCGTATGAAGACAGTCCGTCAGAATTGATATTCGATGATTTTGAAAACATGCTTTTTGCCGGTCATGCTTTAGGTCATAATATTTTGGGTGATCAGAAGTCTCTCCTCCGGTTTAATACAAAAACCGGACAGTCTTTTCTCAGTCGCTTTTATGTCCCGGAAAATATGGTCCTTTTTTCGATGGGGCGCATTGATTATTCAAAGATTCTGAAGATGGCAGAGCGAGCTCTAGATGGTATCGATTTTGCTACATCTCTGCATCAACGAAAAGCCCCGGAAGTTATACCTCCTGTTTCTTCTCTGTTCCATAAAGATACGCATCAGTCACATGTATTGATAGGTGGGCGTGCTTGTAGTATGTACGATGAACGGCGTTTCCCTCTTTTTTTATTGACAAATATTCTTGGCGGTCCTGGAATGAACAGTCGCCTTAATGTGGCAATGCGCGAGCGAAATGGATTGGTTTATAATGTAGAGGCGAACACCACTTTGTATACAGATACAGGTTTAGCCTCTGTTTATTTCGGGACAGATCCGAAAAATCGTGAGAAGGCGTGCGCGTTATTATATAAGGAATTGTCTAAATTGCGAGATGTTAAATTATCAACAACCCAGTTGGCAGCCGCAAAGAAGCAGATTAAAGGACAATTGGGTGTTTCGAATGATAACAGGGAAGATCTTTTTCTTTCTTTTGGCAAAAGCGGACTTCATTATCATTGTTATAATTCCTTATCTGAAATCTTTGACAAGATTGATCTAGTTAAAGCAGAAGATATCCTAGCTGCCGCCAATGAGGTCTTTGCTCCGGAACATCTGTTTACGCTTAATTACGAATGAGCATCACCAGCATTCGGCCTTATCTTTCAACTGAGGAAAACGATTCTTGTCAAAAACAGGATTCTTGATGCCTCTGCGCTTTTGATCGGTATAGTCGTCAAGAAGAAGAAAGGCTTGTTTGCTAAGCAATGCTATTGCTGCCAGATTACATATGGCCATTAGTCCCATTGTTACATCAGCCAGATTCCAGGCAACGTCGAGTGTTGTTAAAGAGCCGAACATCACCATTGCACCTACTAGGATGCGATACGTATTAAGAATGGATTTGCTCTTCGTAAAATAAGTGATGTTTGCCTCACCATAGTAATAATTGCCTATAATGCTTGTGAAAGCGAAGAGAAAGATTGCGATAGCAACAAATATTCCTCCGATACTTCCTATCTCTACATTCAGTGCTGTTTGTGTGAGCTGCACTCCATTGACCGAACTGTCAATCGGAACGCCACTGAACAGAATGATAAATGCGGTACAAGAACAAATTAGCAATGTATCAGTGAATACACCTAGAGCTTGCACTAATCCTTGTTTTACAGGATGGCTTACAGAGGCTGTCGCCGCTGCATTTGGCGTAGAACCAAGTCCCGCTTCATTACTGAAAAGTCCGCGTTTAATACCTTGCATTAATGCGGCGCCGACGGATCCTCCAATAGCCTGATGCCAACCGAATGCACTGGTAATAATCAGTTTGATGACCGATGGTAATTCTGTGATGTTCATCAGTATAATTACTAATGCTAATATTACATAACCCAGAGCCATAAGAGGAACGACAACACTGCTAACAGCAGCAATGCGCTGGATACCTCCAAAAATGATAACCAGTGTTAAAGCAACCAGAATAAAGCCTATCCAGACAGGACTTGTGCCAAATACATTCTGAAATGCGGCGCAGATTGTGTTACTTTGCACAGAATTGAAAGCGAATCCATAAGTGATGGAAATCAGGATGGCAAAGAGTACAGCCATCCATTGTTTATTCAATCCTTTTTTCATATAATAGGCCGGTCCACCGATAAAAGAATCTTTTCCTTTGATTTTATACAATTGTGCCAGTGTTGATTCAACAAAAGCGCTTGAAGAACCAAGTAATGCAATCACCCACATCCAAAATACAGCACCTGGCCCACCAACAACGATAGCTGTTGCAACACCCGCTAAATTACCGGTTCCGATTCTGCTTGCCAAGGATACAGTAAAAGCCTGAAAAGAAGAAATATGTTTACCGTCTTTGCTTTTGTTTGTTGAATCAATCAGTGCCCGAAACATTTCTCTGATCATTCTGAATTGAACAAAGCGAGTGCCTATAGTAAACCATAATGCACAACCAAGCAGCATCGCAATGAGAATATAAGTCCATAACACGGTATTGAATCCGGTAATCCAGTTATTGATTTCTTCCATCTAAGTAGTTTGTTTTTCGATACAAACCTATGGAAAATGTTTGGAATGTACAAGGATATTAAAGAGATTTGCTTCTTCTTTAAATTATATCAAGGTGTTTATATAATTATGTATCTTTGCAAACGAAACAATTACATGAATTTATGGCTGACGAAAATCTGTTTTCTATTCTCATTCCTACGTGGAATAATCTTCCTTATCTGAAACTTTGCGTTGAAAGTATCAGAAAGAATTCGACGTTTCATCATCAGATTCTGATTTATGTGAATGAAGGAGTTGATGGAACAGTTCAGTGGATAGAAAATTCTGATTGTGAATATATATTGAGTCGCGAAAATGTAGGAATATGCTGGGCACTAAACGCTCTTCGTTCGCGTGTGACGACTGATTATATTGTATATATGAATGACGATATGTATGTCTGTCCGGAATGGGATAAGGCTTTATGGAATGAGATCCAAAAACTTCCGGACAATCGTTTTTTTCTTTCTTCTACAGTACTGCAGCCACGTCCTTTTTTTTGCAAGAGTGTGATTGCTCCAGCCGATTTTGGACAGAGCATAGAAACGTTTCAGGAGCAAAAGTTATTGAATAGTTTTCGCGATTTTTTACATTCTGACTGGTTCGGCGCAACTTGGCCTCCTAATGTAGTGCATAAGGATATTTGGGATCTTGTTGGTGGTTATAGTGTGGAATTTTCGCCCGGAATGTATAGTGATCCTGATTTTTCGGCAAAACTATGGAAAGCGGGCGTACGATTGTTCAAGGGCATTTCGGCGAGCCGTGTTTATCATTTTGAATCGGTTTCAACAAAACGAATGGAAAAGAATGATGGCAGCAGGCAGTTTTTAATGAAGTGGAGCATTACTTCGGCTTCGTTTATGCGAGATATATTGAGACGGGGTGAGCCTTATATGGCTGCTGAGGCTACGCTTATTCATGATGAAAAACTTAAAAAAGATATTTGGCGCAGCCGCTTAAAGAAAGCGCTTTATCTGTTTAAGGGAGATGCTGATGCAAAGAGATTCTGGAAATAAACAAATAAGCAATAATAAAATGAATTTTGGTGTTATTCTGCCGCATACAAAACTTTATGGAGGAGTAAAACGATTTCTGGAATTAGGCAACGCGCTGATTGATCTGCATCAAAACTTTACAGTTTATACCCCTGAAGGCAAAGCTCCGGATTGGTTTCAATTTAATGGCGCTACAAAATCTTTTGCTTTTCTAAAGGAAGATTCGATAGATGTGCTTTTTACTACAGAAGCGCCGTTTATTGATGTATTATGCAGTGCTAACGCCAGACATAAGGTCTGCTATCATGTAAGGATAACAGAAAATATGCGTCCGTTTCTGAAACAGGGCGTAGAAATATTTGCCTGTTCAACAAATATATATTTGCACGACAGAAAAAAATATGGCAACGACGACTTTAAAGCATTCGGAGGTGTAGATATAGCTAAATATAAACCGAAATCCGACTATCATGTCGTGGATCGTCCGTTTTGCGTGATGGCTTACGGCCGGTTAGTTGAACATGTGAAGGGCACTAAATATGTTGTCAAGGCTTGTGAGCAATTGTATAAGCAAGGTTATAATATCCGTTTGTTGTTGTTTGATACTGCCGTTAATGAAAAAGCGCGTCAGTTGAACGCGGGTTTCACTTGTGCAGTTCCGTTCGATTTTGTGCTTGATCATCCTTTCAAACGTAACAGCGAATTGTTTAATCGTGCTGATTTGTTTGTTGCCGCCGAACGTCATGCCGGATGGTCAAACACGGTTTGTGAGGCGATGGCTTGTGCTTTACCTGTCATCGCCACAAAGGCCGGAACCAAAGATATGTTGATTGATGAGGAAACAGGACTGCTTACACATCGGTTTACATTTCTTATTCGTAGAAAAATAAAACGAATGATTGAAGATGAGGCATTACGTCAGCGTTTAGGAGCAAATGCCTGCCGCCAGGTGCAACAGTTTGACTGGCATAAGGTTGCCCGTCGAATTTTGGCTCATTTTAGTGAAACAACCGACGTTTGATTGCACGACGCGTGTCACGAATCCAGTCTTTACAAGCAACATGCCTGTTGTGCTTGTGTGTCAGTTCTTTCAATTTTAGTGAAAACAATTCCGGATTGCGATGCGTCAGTTTGGCGTACTCTGTTGCAATCACTTCTAATTTATTATCGGGTAGTTCCAACATTCGAAAGTTGGTCAGTCCTTTTTCCGGCGTTACTTTTATAAATTGCGTACGATTCACATCCACCAACCAGAAGTTCCATTCTCCCTTTTTTGTTTTCTTTAGCAATGTATTCCCTCCGGAATGGTCCACGAAGAAAATATTCTTTGTATGAAAATCATAGGTGAATCGCGTAAATGCCCTATAAACGTCATCTTGCTTATCGGCTGGGAGTGTAGCGATACCGCGAACTGTAAAGGCACAAGGCAGCCACAAGGAAATATAATAGCTTTGGGTTAGTCCCCATTGATTATGGAATTCCAGAAAGGCTACAGGATCAGGAGTCCCGATGCCCAACTCTATAAATCGCGTTGCGTAGCAGAACGATCGTTCAGCTTTTGATTTACGGAAGTATTTATATGCAATCTGATTTATAAAATGTGGTACTTTGAAGGATTTTACGCAAAGCTGCAATCCTTCATTTTCGAATATCTTCAACGTATTTCGACCTTGATAGATCGTTCGTCCTTCCTCATCAAATCTGTCTGGGATTGATAAGAGAAAATCTTTGCAGAATTGATATTTCGGATTGATTTCGTTACGCATTCTTTCTTTTTTATCTTACTGCAAAGTTACGTCCTTTCTGTGGAATTTCAAATTCCTATGTCTGAAAAGCTATAATCTGAAAAAATAAGTTCTTACCTTTGTAAAAATGAATATATGGCAATGAGAAAGCCCGGATTGAAACATAACTTGATACGTTTCGGAGTAGCCTGGTTGCTTCGAGTAACGAATCGTACGCCGCGTGTCTTGTTTTATCATGGCGTAGATCAGGTGGATGAAGAAGATTCTTTGCATATTGCGCCTGAATCTTTCGAGCGGGAGATGCAGTTTCTCCTCAAGCACTATGAAGTCGTTGCGATGGAAGAGTTTGAACAACGATTTTTTGCCAATCGCTTAAGCGGACATGAAATTGTCGTAACCTTTGATGATGGATATTGTAATAATCTCACTTATGCTGCACCTGTTCTGCAATCACTAAAAATCCCATTTACTGTTTTTATTTCAACAGCTCACATAGAATCCGGCGATTATTTTCCAACAGCTATTGCGAGAATGATCATTCGTGATTCACAGGTGAAACATTTGTCACTGGATTGCCTGAAACTGGAAATGCCGCTTCAAGATAACTCCCATCGCAAGATTATTTGTGAGGCTGTTATTCAGACATTGAAGCATTCGAATGTCTTGTTTGTAAATGAAATCTGCCGGCAACTTATAGCGAATGTTTCAGCTGATGAATATCAATCTTTGTGTGATCAGCATCGTGCTGACAGACCTTTGAATTGGGACGATGTTCAACGTTTGCATGAAGAATATGGAGGAACAATCGGTTCACATTGTGTACAACATTTTATATGCAATGCGTATCAGACAGATGAAGAAGTGATCCGGCAATTATTTCAAAGCAAGCAAAAGATAGAAGAACGGTTAAGGACAGATTGCCGGTATCTGGCGTATCCAAATGGTGTTTATAATGCCGGAGATGTAACTCCTTTTGCTATGCAGACTGCTCAAAAGGCAGGATATAAACTGGCTTTTACAACTGTGACCGATCGTTTGCATTCAAACTTTAATCCCATGTTGATGCCGCGTTTGGCTGCTCGTTTCGAGGTGGAAGATTTTATTGTCAAACTGGGGCTCAAACCCAAGTATCATTAAAGGACTTGTTTATAAACGTTCATCAAATCCTGTGCTATCTGTTGGTCGGAAAAGCGTGCGATGTAAGCTTTACTTTCTTTTATCATTCTGGATGCCGTTTCAGGAGATGATAATATTGTATCAATGGTGGAAGCAAGCATTTCTGTATTGTTGGGATTGACATAAGCGGAAGCCGGTCCGCCGGCTTCCTCCAGGCAAGAACCTGTTGCGGCTATTACTGGTACATTTGAATGGATCGCTTCAAGAATAGGAATTCCGAATCCTTCAAAGAGAGAAGGATAAACAAATATCGAAGCGGATTGATAAATAGCTGCTAGATCTTTCCAGGCAACGTTATGAAGTAATTGTATCCGGTGTTGTAGTCCATGTTCTTGTATATACGTTTCTATTTCTTTTACATAAGGTGTTTCTCTGCCTACAGCAACAAGTCTGATATCCTGATCTTGAATCGCTGTCATAGCTTTTACGATTCTCAGCAGATTCTTGCGATATTCGATGGTCCCTATGTTTAATATATAGCGGTCTGGCAGGTGGTATTTGTTTTTTATTTCTTGTTTTTCTTTCTCTGTCACTGTTTGCATGAATATGGGATCACAGCCCTGATAAACAACTGAGATCTTGTGCTCATCAATTCCGAAGAAATTAATGAGATCACATTTTGTAGCCTCGCTGATGGCAATAACCCGATCGGATTCCTGACAGGCATGTTTGAACTTCTTTTTATAGATTTCCCTGTCTATTGGTTTGTAGAATTGAGGAAATCTCATAAAGATCAGATCGTGTATTGTAACAACTGAAGGAATCTTTTTTTTGTGTAGTCCATAAGGTATTTCATTACTCAATCCATGGAAGAGTTGTATTTCATCCCGTTGCAGATTGGATAATAATCCTCCGGAGCGCCACATTGAACCGAACAGTCTGTAAAACAGACTGGAAGGATAATGGAATACAATATTCGGAAGTTTATCAACCCGACTGCGCAAGTATGCTTTTCCTTCTGACGGTGAATAAAGATGATACTGATTATCGGTGAATTGCTCAGAAAGAATACGCACAATAAAGCGGCTATAGTTTCCTAATCCGGTTCCGTTATGTGTGATCCTTTTGGCATCAAATCCAATATTCATCTATTTTTTTTAGTTATAATTGTTGTAAATGCTGCTCTATTTTATGCACGATTTGTTCAGGCTTAATTTGAGCCATACATGCCCAGTCTCCTCTATAACAAGGCTTATTACCGTATATTGAACATGGTTGGCAAGGCAGATGCCGTTGAATGGCATCATGCGGATTCTGGTGATAACCATAGAATCCGGCATATGGATGTGTTGCTCCCCAAACAGAAATGACAGGTGTTCCAACTAAAGAGGCAAAATGCATGTTAGCCGAATCCATACAAAGCAAGACATCCAGCTTGCTGATCAATGCCAGCTCGTTATTTAACGAATATCGTCCGATGACACTTTTTACGTGTGGATATTGATATGCCCATTGTTCAATGGTTGCTTCCTCATAGGCACCTCCGCCAAAAAGAAATATTGTATAGTCATTGTGGGCAGACAGCGTGGCCACGACTTCTTCCATGTTATCGATCGGGTATATTTTGCCGCGATGCTTGGCAAAAGGCGCAATGCCAATCCATTTGCCTGTTTTTTCACCTGTTAATTGAGCCATTGGTGAAAGGTCTGCAGGATGATTCTCGTCGTATAAAGAAACGAAAGATTCCGAATAGTTCAGTCCCGCAGCTCGGAAAACGTCAGCATAACGGTTTGTCATCAGAGGCAGCTGTTTTAGGAGTTTATTCTTTTGTGCCGTCAGCTTTTTCCGTTCTCTCTGTGCCTTGTCGATGACAAACACTCGTTTGCCGTGCAAGCGGAACATCCAGCTTATCATCATCGTCCGCAATACGTTATGCAGGTCGAGCACGATGTCGAAATGATATTTCACCAAAGCCGATGTAAACTTCAAGAGACCGGAGAGTGTTTTTTCGCTTCCTTTGGTATTAATGCCAATGATGCTGATGTTTGCAGGCCGGTTGATAAAAACCGGGATGAGGAAGGTTTGGGTCAATACGGTGAATGTATCGTCGGGATTTGCTTTTGCCGCCGAGTAGATTACCGGGACAGTCATAGCAACATCTCCGATAGCCGATAGTCTGATTATTAGTACTTTTGCCATTATTTTTGTCCGTAAAGTACAGGATTTAATGCCGGGTCATTGTACATCTTCATCTGTTTGTATACCTTCATATATTTATGGCCTGTCTCGATGTCCGTTAATAGTTGATCGAGTGCAGTCGAAAGATCTTTCTCCTGCTCCAATAATACATGTAGTTTTTCTTCGCACTTTTGCCGGTGTTCGGCCGAAGCATCGCTACGCCCAACTTCTTCCTGCATATGGAATAGTTTGATCGTCAGAATTGATAAACGATCTACAGCCCAAGCCGGACTTTCCGTGTTTATGGTTGCATTTTGAAGCGGCTTGACATGTTTGTATTTATCCAGAAAATAACTGTCAATCAGTTCCACAATATCTGTACGATCCTGATTTGATTTGTCAATGCGTCTTTTGATAGCCAACGCTTCTTTTGGCTCAATTTCCGGATCACGGATAATATCTTCCAGATGCCATTGTACTACATCAATCCAGTTCTTGAGGTAAAGATAATATTCGATACTCTTCAAAGGAAAAGGGTTGTTCATCGTAGCATCTACACTGTTTGTTACATGATAAGCCTTCGTTGCTTGATCGAAAATTCGTTTACATTGTTCGCTGAACTCCATACGCCTTTTATTCTGAGAAAATTATTCTGTGCAAAGATAGTGTAAACCTGTTGGAAAGTCAAGTTTGCCCGTATTATTCTTCCAATTTGTTGTATATAAAGCAGGTCAGGTGATGATTTTTCCTTCATCGGCATAGCTGTAGTAGCTTCCGTCGGTTAGCACAATATGGTCAAGCAGGTTGATCTCTATTAGTTTAGCTGCGTTGTTCAGGCGTGTTGTCAGATTATCATCTTGTCTGCTTGGGCGGATACTTCCCGACGGATGGTTATGGCAAATAATGATTCCGGCTGCCAGAGCATTAATGGCCGATTTGAGAATCAATCGCAAGTCGGCCGATGTTTCATTGATTCCTCCCTGGCTGATTTTTATTTTTCTGATAACTTTTGCAGATCTGTTTATCAGCGCAATCCATAGCTCTTCATGTGGAAGATCGCATAGCAACGGGTGGAATAATTGATAAGCATCCTGACTTGAGTGAATACAAGGTTTTGATATCGGAAGGCTTGTTCCGCGTCGTTTGCCTAGTTCTAAAGCCGCGCAGATAGTGATCGCCCTTGCTTCGCCAATCCCCTTGAAATTGGCAATCAGATCGTGAATACTTAATTTGCTTAGCGCATTTAAATTGTTATCTACCGAGTTGAGTATACGTTGCGAGAGTTGAACAGCTGTTTCTTCTTTATTGCCTGATCCAATAAGTATAGCTAAGAGTTCGGCATTGCTTAAGGCTATAGCGCCTTGGGACATCATTTTTTCGCGCGGACGGTCTTCTTCGGCCCATTCTTTAATTTTCATAGATAATGGTTTATGATAATACAGGCACAAATTTCACTGATAAATATAAACAGTGTAATTGATGCCTGTATGAATTTTATAAATTACGAAAGAAATCGAATTAACGAACGCGGCCTACATATGAGCCGTCTTGTGTATTGATTTCGATGATTTCGCCTTCGTTGACAAATAACGGGACACGTACTTCTGCTCCTGTTTCAACTGTGGCAGGTTTCAAGGTGTTAGTTGCTGTATCACCCTTGACTCCCGGTTCGGTGTAAGTAACAGCAAGTTGAACTTTTACAGGCATGTCAGCAAAAAGGATAGTCTCTGTTGAAGAATCTGAAACTACATCAACAATCTGTCCTTCTTTCATGAAATCAACACCATTGATCAACTCTTTGTCGATGATAATATCATCCCAAGTCTCTTGATTAATAAAATGATAGTGATCGCCCTCATGATAAGAATATTGATATGGACGACGTTCAACACGTACATCCTCCAATTTTTCACCGATGTTAAAACGGCGTTCCAAAACGCCGCCTTTGACAACATCTTTCAGTTTTGTACGCATAATCGTATTGCCTTTTCCTGGTTTTACATGGAGGAAGTCGATACAGAAGTACAGCTTTCCATCCAAGCGAATACACGTTCCAATCTTAATGTCTTGCGAATTGATCATACTTTATATTTTTATTTCTAATTGTATTTTATTGTCTTTGAAATCATTTCGGGTGCAAAAGTAATATATTCCTCTCAAAGAATCAAGACACTTAATGAATTTACTGTCGAAACAATTGGTTTTTATATCCTTTTGCTATAGTGGAGTTGCTTGAACGGATCAGTTTGCCTTACGGGCCAATTCAAAAAGTTCGGGATGAATATGACAATACCCTGTGGGATGTTTTATCAGATATTCCTGATGATATTCTTCCGCTTTGTAGAAGTTATTCAGCGGTTTGATTTCGACAACCAGCGGTTTGTCATAATTTTCAGCAATCTTCTCCAACGAGTTTTTGATTAGTGGAAGGTCATTATTATTTGTATAGAATATTCCCGTACGATATTGTGTTCCCTGATCTCCGCCTTGTTTGTTAAGACTAGTCGGGTCAATTGTTTTGAGATATAAATCAATTAACCGTTGCAGTGAAATGATATCAGAATCATAAATGACATGAACCGTTTCGGCGAAGCCTGTTTTATCGGTGCAAACTTGTTCATAAGTAGGATTCTCAATATTGCCGTTGGCATAACCTACTTCCGTATGCTCAACGCCTCTGATCTGTTTCAGATAATGTTCTGTTCCCCAGAAACAGCCTCCTGCAAAATAAATTTCTCGTTTGTTGCTCATAATGATTGTTGTATTTTTCGTTTCTACAAAGGTACATATTATTGTTGTTTGTCTCTTGGCCTTTTGAAATGATTATAGGTTGTTTTTATTGATTCTTGCGGAAGTGGTGAAAAAATAATCCCGGCTCTTTTTAGAAGGACCGGGATTCTGCTATTTTGAAGTCGATTATTAATATCTTCTACGATTGTAACCACCTCTGTCACCACCTCTGTCACCGCCGCCGCGATTACTACTACCGTAACCACCACCTCCGCGGCGATCGCCGTATGATGGTCTTTCGGTTCTTTCACGAGCGATAGCAACGCTGATGTTTTTGCCTTCGAATTCTGTTTCGTTTAAAGCGTCGATAGCTTCCTGTCCTTCCTTAACGTTTGGCATCTCTACAAAGCCAAAGCCACGTGAACGACCAGTTTCACGGTCGGTAATGATTTTTACTGAAGTTACTTCGCCATACTGTGAAAATAGGTTCTGCAAGCTGTCTTCCTGTGTGCCCCAGCTTAAATTTGCCACATAAATGTTCATTCTTTTGAAAAATTAAATTGTTATTGTTGTTATGATTGAAAGGTGTACTGCGTTCATTCCACGTCGTGTACCGCGCTCAATTTCAACTGTTATCTTAAACAAAGGAATTGATAATGATGTCTATTTGGAATGAAATAACCCGCAGAAAAAAAGGCGGAATCAAACACACACAAAGAAAATTCAATATGAACTCAAATGTTTTCGCCACAAAAATACGCTTTATATTTGGAATTTGTATGTTTCTTCGATTATTTTTGTTTTTATTTAATTTTGTGAGTCTTATAAAGTAAAGAAATATGCATTTTCTCTATTGCTTTGAGTGGAATCAGAAGTGATTTTGACGGATACGGGGTTGGGCGAGGTGCTAAATAGAGAAGATATCCGCTTCAGCTAAATGGCAAAAGAACCGTTTTGTCAATAAAAGGAGTACGCTCTGATGAATAAACACAGATTCCGTTTAAAAGTTCTTCAAGCCATTCTTTATATATATTTAAATATTTGTCATTACCTCCTTATGAATAGTTTTATTCATAAGATAACAAAATCTATCCGTTCGGGAACTATTTATTATTTTGTATCGGTAAATAAGTAAATACTGTAAGTAAATAAGTATTTACTGCCATTAATCACTTATTTTGTGTCAGGATATAATAAATATATCTTAATCTTTTTATTTTTTCATCATAATCTTTTCAGGTTTTCTTCAAGGTGCTTTTGATTTTGATAGAGCAAGATTAAAGCTGCATCCGATAAACGATGTTGTCTGGTTTGCCTATAATAAACATAAGGGTAATGTAAAATATATCGGGCATAGATAAAATATATAGACGAAGATATGAATGTCGAAAATAAATTGTATATTTACAAATCGAATTTTAAAATATATGATCATGACAAAACAAAATCAAATTTATCGTTGCGCCGTTTGTGGAAACATCGTTGAGGTGTTACATCCCTCTGGCGGAACTCTGTCTTGTTGCGGACAACCGATGGAGCTGTTGACAGAAAATACAAAAGACGCTGCATTAGAAAAGCATCTGCCAGTGATTGAGAAAATTGACGGAGGTTACAAAGTTTCAGTCGGGAGTGTTGAGCATCCGATGCTTCCTGAACATTATATCGAATGGATTGAGTTGATTGCCGGCAACCAGATTATGCGTAAATATCTGCATCCGGGCGAAAAACCAGTGGCTGAGTTCATGACTGATGCTAAAGAAGTTGTAGCTCGCGAATATTGTAATTTGCACGGACACTGGATGTCTAAGTAAAGCGAATTATGCCTGTCCAGTAATAAGTGGATGGCAAAGAATATCAGTCCGGATTTCCCATGAAAGGGCAGTCCGGACTTTATTTTTGATAGATAAGCCTCCTGGGTTGAAAATTATTGGGCTATTAAATATTTTGTAGCTCTTCTAAATTATCGAATTTCAGATGCTTGTAGAGAATATTCGATTGAACGAGTTCTATCCCCTTTCTTTGCAATCTGTTGACAAACTGTATATGAACAAGGATAAATAATGACGAATAGATATGAATATAGAAAAAGTTAAAAATCAGTTTGACTTAATTGCCAAACAGTATGATTCACATAGGAGATGTTTTATTCCATGTTATGATGACTACTATGTCCGATCCGTTAGTATACTTAAAGAGTATAAAGCTAAGGCGAGACACATTGCAGACTTGGGTGCAGGAACCGGATTATTAACAAAAGAGATTTTTCTTTTGTATCCGGAAGCCAGATTCACTCTTATCGATTTATCCACAGATATGCTGGAAATAGCAAAGAAGAGATTTTCAGGGCTTAATAATTTCGAATATTTAGCAACCGATTATATAGAGAATACGCCTGCCGATTGTGATATAATATGTTCCGCGCTTTCCATACATCATCTTGAGAACGATGAGAAACAGCGCATTTACTCAAATATATATAAATGCATGCCTGATGGCGGTTGTTTTATAACGCTTGATCAGTTTTGTGCCTCATCGCAAACGATTAATGATATGTATAACAGTTGGTGGATGAATTACATAGACAATAGTGGTATCACATCAGAACAGAAAAAGGCATGGTTGGAACGAAAAAAGATAGACAGAGAGATATCTGTTGAAGATACTGTCAGTATGTTGCGAAAAGCCGGTTTTTCTTCTGTGGAATGTGTTTATTGCTTTATGAAGTTCGCTACATTGGTTGCCATAAAATAGCGTGAATTCGATGAATTTGTAAAATAGAGTCAATGGATTATCAGTGACTTTTTATAAATTGATAGTAAGCTTCTTCAGAAAGGAACTTCATATCAGTAACTGTTTCAAAAGCGCATTCTTCTATCGCGTTTGTTTAACACAAGAAAGGTTTCAATCCTAATATTTATTACTATAATGAATGTAAAACTCAAAATCAACTGATAAAAAACATATTTTCAATGGCTTAGGAAGTATCTATTTTAATAAAAATATCTCAATATCGCAAAATATTCACTATATTTGTGGCAAACATTCAAACAATCTTATGAAACTAAATAAGATAAAACTGGTTTTAGACCAAAGAGGAAGCAGTCAGACATGGTTAGCCAAAAAGCTGGGAAAGAGTTTTAGCACGGTGAATGCTTATTGTTGCAATCGGTATCAACCGGACTTAACAACACTTCTTGCTATCGCGGAGATTCTTCAAGTTGATTTAAAAGATTTGATAACAGATGAGCATGAGCGAGTATGACCTTTGCAATAACGAATAAAAAGGAAAAAAGATGAGCAGCAGCTTTATAACGAACAAAGAAAAATTCCTTTCGGATATTATAAATGGTATTCTTCCTAAAACGGATGCTGTTGATATACTTGTGGGATATTTCTACTATTCCGGTTATGTCGAATTATCGGATAACCTAAAAGATAAGAATATACGTATTCTTGTGGGGCTTGATGTTGATTTACAAATAACCAAACATATCCGTGAAGTAGAAAACTTCAGACAGACCTTACCCTCACGGAGTAACATTAAAGAAGAATATTACAAACAGTTTGTAAAGATATTCAATGATACCGACTTTTTGGATACTGCAGAAAAATTGGAGCAATTCAAGATGTTCTACGGAAAAGTTGTAGATGGGTCATTGGAAATCAGAAAGACACTTGATCCATGCCACTCCAAAATGTATCTGTTTGCGTATAATGACCGAATGAATGAAAATGGAGAATTGCCCGGAGTCGTAATTACAGGTTCAAGCAACCTTTCTTATCAAGGCTTAACAGGCCGATTGGAACTGAATGCTCGCTTCAATGACAAAGCAGACTATGAGGAAGGTCAGAAAATCTTTGAAGAGCTTTGGCAAAATTCTGTTGTAATTGCAAATAAAGACAATGTAGATGAATGGAATAATAAAGTAATGGCTCGCATTTGGTACGACCGGATTTATTCACCGTACTTAATGTATATCCGTGTGCTTCATGAATACTTTTCCATCCCTATTAATGAGAATCTGCTCACTCCTTATGATATTACCGATGGCAAGTATTCTAATCTAAAATATCAGACGGATGCTGTTCAGATGGCATTAAATGCACTGGAGAATCATAACGGTGCTATTGTGGCCGATGTAGTAGGTCTTGGAAAAAGTATTATTGCTTCAACCGTCGCACGCAATCTAAAGTTACGCACCATAGTTATCTGTCCACCCCACTTGTATAAACAGTGGGAGGGTTATCGAGATGAATTTGGTTTTGTTGCTTCCGTTTTTAGCGCCGGCAAGATTGAGGGCGCCTTACTCCATTATGAGGAACTGGTAAAAGAGGATGAACAATTTTTGATTATCATTGATGAAGCCCATCGCTTCCGCAACGAATATACCCAAGATTACGCCTTGCTCCATAATCTTTGTTCAGGTAATAAAGTGTTATTGTTGACAGCGACACCATTTAACAATGAGCCTGCAGACATCTATTCATTAATAAAACTCTTCCAAATACCTTCACGCTCTACACTTAAAACTGTGGAAAATCTAGGTGCTGCGTTCAAAGACCTTATAGATAAATATCGTGATTTGCGTGAAGCTCAACGAAAAGGGGAAAGCTCGGAGGAAGAAGTGAAAGCGGAAGTAAACAATATTTCAAAGGATATTCGTTCCATTATCAGTCCATTGGTGGTGCGTCGTTCGCGCTTAGATTTGCAGGAGATTGATGAGTATGCAACCGATTTAAAGCAACAGGGCATTCAGCTTGTTATCCCGAATGATCCTACAGAGCTTACTTACGACCTAAGTGAATTAAAAGACTTATATTTAATGACATTAGACCGTATTAATAAATCCGAAAATACCGATACCGATATTTATAGATTCAAGGCTGCTCGTTATTCTCCTGTATTATATGTTCACGAGAAGATGAAGGAAAAACTGGCTAAGGAACTGGAAGAAAAAACAGGAGTCAATTTCAATTTATTGGTTGGACGACAAACTAACGTAGCAAGTTTCATGCGCCATTTGTTAGTCGGCCGATTTGAAAGTTCAGTCGCTGCCTTCCAATCCTCATTGGGCTACATGATTCAATCTTCGGAACATATTTTAAAATGGGTGGAGAAGCGCCATAAAATACCTGTATATAAGAAAGGCAATCTTCCTGATGTGAAAAATTTCTATGAATCCACTGGAGATGGAATGGAAGAAATCAAAGACACTTTTGATAAATATGAAGCTAAAGGATTCTTCGAGATTGATATGAAATACGTGAAGGATGACTTCATTGAAAATGTAAAATCAGATCTTCAACTTTTAAAGGACCTTCGTGGTCAGTGGTTTGGAACGGACAATTCCATTCATTTTGATCCGAAACTTGACTCATTCATTAAGATCATTCGGAAAATGATGAAGGATGATCCCGATCGAAAATTGATTGTTTTTTCTGAATATGCTGACACTGTCAATTACTTGGGTGATTCACTGCAGAAAGCAGGACTACCCGTTATGAAATATACATCGGCAGATGCCACACAAGCCAATAAGGATCGCATAAGAGCCAATTTTGATGCAGGTCTGAAACCGTCGTTGCAGCAGAATGAATATCACATATTAGTAGCAACTGATGCTATTTCTGAAGGTTACAACCTCCATCGTGCAGGAGCTATCTTTAATTATGATATTCCCTATAATCCGACTCGTGTCATTCAGCGTATCGGACGAATCAACCGTATTAACAAAAAGGTGTTCGACGAACTCTACATATATAATTATTTTCCAACGGACGTTGGTGAAGCTGAAACCCGTACCAAAGAAATATCTACACTGAAAATGGCTATGATTCATGCCATTATGGGAGAAGATACCAGAGCGTTAACCAAAGATGAAGAAGTTCAGGCATACTTCAAGGAACGTTACCGCAAAGAATTTGCACGTAGCGAGGAATCTTCATGGGATACGCCTTATCGGAAACTGTTGAATGAATTAAAAGGTACCGATGCATACTATGCAGCATTGCAGATGCCACATCGTGCCCGCACTGCTCGTAATATTGAAAAGCCCCGACAGGGTGTGCTTCTGTTTGGAAAGAAGGGAAATGATTTTGTCTTTAAAATAGGAAGCAAATCTATTGCTCCGGTTATGATTTCTTCCGAAGAAGCTTTATCTCTATTTGCTGCTGAACGAGAAGAAGAACCTGTAGACTTAAGTAAAGACTTTGATAAAGTTTACCAGAAAGTCAAATCAGCTCTATTCAGTAGTGATGTGAAAGACCGCAATGAGAAAGATATTCTGAATGCTGTATCAAAAATAAAGATATTTCAAAAGAATAAATTATTGTCAGCCGACTATCTTTTTGATTTAATGTCGGTTGTTAAAGCAGATGCCTTATCCGGTTTTGAAATACGTTTCATCAATCAATTGGCACTGAAAAACGCAACCAAGCTGCCACAGAAAATAACAGCCGAATATTTGGCTCGCATCATCCTCACTCAAAATAGAGTGAATGATAGCGAAGAGACCTTAATTCTAAGTGAAGAACTACAAAAATAAAAAGTAATATGGAATTTAATAAAGCATATAACCGTCAGGAATTCGTTGGTTTCCTACAAAACAGTTTTTTACCGGAGGATTTTGTTCCTGCCACGGAAGGGGTGACTTTTACCACTCAAATGAAATATACAACAGAGGCAGTGAAACTGGGTTCTTCGACTTCACTCGACTTGGTGGTATATGAAATGAAGCATACATCAACTCATGATGCAAGAGTGGCCTTGTCGAAGGAGGCTTTTCGTCTGTTGGCAGATGAGATGGAAGACCGCGCTTTAGTCATCTTTGTTCCCGAAGACAGTAATGACAACTACCGCTTCTCTTTCATTGAGATTACCCTCGATGTGGCTGATGGAGGATCCCGTATATCGCGTAATTACAGCAATCCCCGCAGATACAGCTATTTTCTTGGTAAGGATATTGCCTATTACACTCCCAATAAGTATCTCAATGAAAAGGGACGTGTGGTTAATGATGAAGACCTGCACAGTCGCTTCTCTGTGGAAGTGCTTACTAAAGAATTCTATAGCGAGCTTAGTGATTGGTATGCCTGGGCCATTCAGATTATCCGGTTCCCAAATGATATCAATGACAATACCGATGATGCAAAATATAACAATGAGAGTGCAATACGCCTTATCACTCGTCTCATCTTTGTGTGGTTCTTAAAGCAACGCCATCTGATTCCTGAAGAATTCTTTGACGAAAAATATATAGCCGATCACTTGATAGAAGAATTTGACCCTCATAAGACAGAAGGCATATTTAAAGAAAAATCGTTTGAAAGTAAATACTACAAAGCCATTCTCCAGAATCTTTTCTTTGCGATGCTGAATAGTCCTATTACAGCAGAAGACAGCACGGAAATTTCCGAACGCCATTTCCGCAATGGTCGTAGTGACTATGACAACAACAAGCTGATGCGATATGAATCTTATTTCAGCAACCCGCAGTTGTTTGTTGAGATAGCCAATCGTACAGTACCATTTTTGAATGGTGGTTTATTCGATTGTTTGGATGAGAAAGACAAAGATATATACTACGATGGTTTCAGCGACCGTGAATTGGTAAAAGGCAAACTTATAGTCCCTGATTTCTTATTTTTTGGTGATGAGGCCGGTAAGAACATTGACCTTTCGAAATGGTATGGCGATAAGAAGAAAAAGAAAGTTTCTGCACGTGGTATTATTGACATTCTGAAACGATATAACTTTACTGTAGAAGAGAATACTCCTTTCGATAAAGAAGTCTCGCTTGACCCGGAACTATTAGGCAAAGTGTTTGAGAACCTTTTAGCTTCATTTAATCCGGAAACGCAAACCACGGCTCGCAAACAAACAGGCTCCTTCTATACTCCTCGTGAGATTGTGCAATATATGGTGGATGAAAGCCTTGTAGCTCATCTCAAACGTACTGTGGGTGAAGATTTGGAATCACAGTTTTGGCAACTGCTGCAATACTCTGATGAACAAGTGAATTTCACGAATGAACAACGGCTCAATATTATGCAGTCACTTTACAATTGTAAAATTCTCGATCCTGCTTGCGGTTCGGGTGCTTTTCCTATGGGCATTCTCCAGCAGATGGTGCATATTCTTGGGCGCATCGACCCGGATAATGAGCAATGGAAAGAAATGATGATGAATCAGGCGATAAGTGAAACGTCGGATGCTTACCGTAATGCGTCGAAAGAAGAACGTAGCGAACAGATTGCCGATATTGAACGTAGCTTCGACGAGGGAGTGAACCGTCCCGACTATGCCCGTAAACTCTATCTGATAGAGAATTGCATTTATGGCGTAGATATTCAGCCTATTGCTATTCAGATAAGTAAATTACGTTTCTTTATTTCATTAGTCGTTGACCAAAATACAAATTCGTTTCCAGCTGATAACTTCGGTGTCCGTCCATTACCAAATCTTGAAGCAAAGTTTGTAGCCGCCAATACTTTGATAGGACTAAATAAGAAAGATCCTAATTTGTTTGACTCTGATGCAATCAAAGCTAAAGAACAAGAACTTAAGATCGCAAAGCATAAAATCTTTGGAGCAAAAACTGTAAAGACCAAACGTAAATATCGTCAGATAGTAAATAACTTACGTTTGGAAATTGCAGAAATGCTTAAAGAGTGTGGAGCTGTAGGCAATGATGAAGCACAGCAACTTGCCTCTTGGGATATGTTTGACCAAAATGCTTCTTCACCATTCTTCGATCCGGAATGGATGTTTGGAGTGAAGGATGGTTTTGATATTGTAATTGCAAATCCTCCGTACGGTGCTTCATTTTCAAAAGTCCAAAAGATTTATTTTGCATGTGAGTATAAGCATCAAGATTATCAACCAGAAAGCTATATGCTATTTATAGAAAAAGGGATGAATTTATTGGCTGCAAATGCTATATTATCATATATTATTCCTAATACGTGGCTTTTAAACCTCTCTACTGTAAAAATTAGAAAACAATTATTTTTTAATACTACATTTAATAGTATAGTCCACTTTAAAAATTATGTATTCAGTGCTATAGTAGATACTGAAATAATTAGTTTGTCTTTATGTAAACCTAAAAAAGAAAGCCTTATAAATTTATTTGTTAAAGAAAAGTCAAATTCACTTGAATTGTTCCAAAAAATATTGCAATCTCAAATAAACGTAATGGAAGGATGCCCAATATCTCTGTTTATTGAAGAGAAACACTCTACTATATTACAAAAGTTGAGAAACACTTCTAAATTATCGAATTATTGTGTTATTACGCAAGGCGCCAAACCTTTTCAAACAGGAAAAGGTAAACCAAAACAAACAAAAGAAATAGTAAAATCAAAACCATTTGTTTCGGAAGTGTATATTGATGGCTTTAGACCTTTACTAAGAGGTTCTTTAATTGGGCGTTACGAAACAAGATGGAATAACAACTATTGGATAAAATATGGTGATTGGCTAGCCGAGCCTCGCCAATCAGCAAATTATGATGCTGACATTAAAATTGTTATTCGACAAACAGGCGATTCTATTGTGGCTACTATCGATACAAATCAATTTATAGTTAGAGATAATTTATATACATGTCTACCTAATATACAATCTGTAGATTTATATACAATCTTAGGATTATTAAACTCAAAACTTATAAATTGGTATTATCAAATCGTGATAAATCCTGAACAAGGAGAGGCCTTGGCTCAAGTAAAGAAGGGGCATATAGTGGCTTTGCCTATATCTGTCACAAATTATAAGCCTTTAGCTGATCTTGTTAGAATAGTTCTATCAAAAAAGAAACAATTGGAAGAATCCATTCTAATAGAAAATCAGATTGATTGCATGGTTTATAAGCTCTATGATCTCACTTATGATGAAATAAAGATTGTAGATCCAAACACCCCAATAACGAAAGAAGAATATGAAAAATAATCTAATTTCAATCATAGCAATAGTAATATCTGTAATTGCTATTGGATTTTCATTATTACGTATTGTCCCGTTTGAAATAACGAGTGATACATATATTGGAACGACTGCTACTTTTATTGGTATTTCTGTAACTATGTTGATAGG
>Ga0268263_1000500_pt1 | contig 59877 bp, 69 predicted proteins | sample Biomet5_FD_190358 | JGI IMG/M metagenome (GOLD analysis project Ga0268263, IMG submission 190358) | Microbial communities from bioreactor (seeded with sewage sludge) at LBNL, California, USA - Biofuel metagenome 5 (SPAdes) (version 4) | ecosystem: Engineered > Bioreactor > Anaerobic >... | reverse complement strand
GGAACGCCTGTTTCTTTTTTTGTGCCTATTATTTCAACATTGATAATGACAGCATGCGATATTACATGAGAAAAGCCGAGCCTATTTTCCTTTCAGACGGACGATACGAATACTTGTTCAGAATAAAATGTTGGAATCTTTATATCCTTGGATCTGAAGGGAAAAGTGAAGCTGTCTTACCTGAGGTTAACAAAATGAAGCAGTTAGCAAAAAAGGTGAATTATCTGGAAGGATCAATAATGGCCGATCAAGGATTAGCAAATTTCTACTTTATTACCGGACTGAAAGCTGAAGGGTTGAAACTTTTTGAAGAATCATATTATAAGCTAATAAAAATAAAAGCCCCTATACGACTTGTAATATATCCACTCCAGCAGTTGATCTATCGAAATGAAAATATCCAAAAACGTAGATTTTACCTAAACATTCTCAATAGCTATATTCATAAATTTGAAGTAGAAAAAATTACAAGAGTTGATGAAATTCTTTCTGTAACCGTTTTAAAATTGACATTCTATAAATATTCGAGTTTAACCGAATATCTTGCAAGCAATGCAAATAGGATGTTATACTATAATGAATTAGCAAAGAGATATGCAAAAGAAAATAAATTAAACGACCAAGATTATGCATTTAATTATTTAGACTTCTTTTATTATTATCTGATCAACAACAATGAAAAAGCACTACAGATAAGTAATTATTTGCTGGATACAGCTCTAGAGAAAAATAGAATGGAGGACTATCTGTGTGTCTTAAAAACAAGAAACAATATCCTTAAAAGGATGGGGTCCTACGAAGAATCTCTCAGAGGTTACCGCAAATATATGTATATCAAAGATTCCATTCATTCCAGAACCATATATAAAGAACTGGCAACATTACATGATCAACATGAGATTAATAATCTGCAAGTAAAGAATCAACAAATGGAACTAAGGGCTTCACAGAACCGACTACAAGTAATTACTCTGGTAACAGTCATCGTGCTGTTAATCATGATCTGTTCAATACTCATATACATGTCCTGGAGCGGCCGCAAGAGAGCTCTCCGGTCTAGAAAAGCAGAAATAAAAGCCATTGAAGCCGACAAAATGAAATCAGCTTTTTTAGCCAATATGAATCATGAAATACGAACGCCCTTGAATGCTATTGTAGGTTTTTCTGAACTGATTACAAATGAAGAAGATCTTGAAACAAGAAAGAAATATGCCGATATTATCATGAGCAACAACGAACAGCTCGAGCAACTTATTGGCGAAGCTCTCGACATTTCAAAAATTGAATCAAATAGCATTGACCTTACTTATTCGGAAATTGAATTGAATTCAATAATGAAAAACATTTACAATTCTTCCAAAGTCAGGATAGGTGAGGATGTTGAACTTATACTTGACGATTGCGAAGACATTACTTTTTATACAGATCGCGTAAGGTTAATTCAGATCATGAACAATCTGCTTAACAATGCAATTAAACATACAAGGAAAGGACATATCCTATTTGGGTATACCAGAGAAGAAAATCAAATTCGTTTTTATGTAGAAGACACAGGTGAAGGCATCCCCGAAAATCAACTAAACACCATCTTCGTCCGTTTTACCCAACTCAACGACCCAAACAAAAGCGTCAGCGGTGTAGGTTTAGGTCTAACCATTTGTAAAGGGATACTAAAGCAAATGGGTGGCTCTATCACAGTGAAATCCGAAGTAGGTAAGGGATCAACATTTTCTTTTATTTTACCTCTAATACATCAAAAAACAGAAGAAAAAGTCGGCAATGAATAAATTATATTACATATTTGATATTCTTTTGCTTCTGTTATATTGCAGTAGTCCGGTTCTGGCAAACAGGGCTATTAATAAAGACAGCCTGCGACAGATTATAAAATATACCCCTGACAGCACCCGGCTCAGATTGTTATGTCAATGGGCTTATGACCATATGCAAGATAATCCATGTAAAGACTACACCGATTTGTTATTGGCAGAAGCACAGAAAACCGGAAGCCGATGGTACTTGGGTAATGCATATAAACTTCTTGCCTATTACTATAAGAATAGACCGGACAGCATGCGTTTTTATATTAAGAAAGCTGAACCTCTTCTACTTGCCGAACATCGTTACGAAGATGTGTTTACAATAAAAAGTTGGAATATCTTTTTACTTATTAGCGAAAACAAGAATGAAGATGTTTTAGTTGAAACAGATAAGATGAAACAATTAGCTATTAGTCTTAAATACCCGGCAGGAGAGCTCTTTGCAGATATAGCTACTGCCCGTTTTTATATACAGAATGGCCTACAAGATGAAGGGGTAAAAATTCTGGATCAAATGGCTTTAAAAATGGATGAAAAGAAACTGCCTACAATAAGGAGAATATTTCCACTTCTAATTCTGATTAGATACTCTGATGATATAACTAAGCAGCGCTACTACCTTGATTTACTCAACAACTATATCAAAGAATGCAAATCAGAAAAAGGGATGGCTACAATGGAATTTGATTCAATGGACAAAGTGATTATAAAATATTACATCTACTATGCACTCATTGAATATACAGAGGATAATGCCGACCGCATGTTTCATTATATTCAATTAGCTAAACAATATACGATGAGAAATGGTATCATAGGGGATAACGGGATAATCATGTACGCCGATTTTCTCTATCACTATCTCACAAAAAATTATAGTAAAGCTCTTTCTATAAGTGATGACGTAATGGCTGCATTCAAAAATTCCAGCAATCATACAGATATCTTTTTATTTGTTCTTAATTGTAAAGCTGAAATATATGAACACATCGGACAGCTGGACCAAGCATTGAAATGTTACGAACAATATATGGTCTTAAAAGATTCGGCAGAATCAAAAACTTTCTATAATGAATTAAGCACTCTACATCAGCAACACAAACTAGACCAACTAACCATTCAAAACAAAAAAATGAGCTTAAATGCTTCAAAAAGTCGTCTTTTGAAAATAGAGTTGGAAGGAAGTCTGATAGTCTTGCTTATAATTTTTATATTACTACTATTTTTGGTGAGATTACATCAAAACGACAGTAAAAGATCGTATGAGGCACAAAAAAAGGCGGAAAAAGCAAACGAAATAAAAACAACTTTTTTTGCAAGTATAAATCACGAGATACGTACCCCTCTAAATGCAATTGTTGGATTTTCGCAAATATTGGTAGAAGATATTGACCCTGAACAACGAGAAAAATTTGCACTTATCATCAAGAAAAATAATATTCTCTTGCAACAACTGATAAGTGACGTCTTGGATCTGTCAAAAATCGAATCGAACAAAATGAAACTATCCTATACGGACGTTGAACTTTTGCCTTTAATGCAGGAGCTTTATAGTAATAAATCATGTTCTGTTTCCACAAATGTATCTTTTCAATTAAAACACTGTGAGAACTGCGTTCTCTATACAGACCGGATGCGCTTAATTCAAATCCTTGAAAATCTTCTAGACAACGCTTTTAAGCATACACAACAAGGGTACATCCATTTCGGATATGAAACTACAGTGAATGACGTATATTTCTTTGTTTCTGATACCGGGAATGGCATTCCTGAAGACAAATTAGACACCATTTTCGGAAGATTTATGCAACTAAGCATGTGGAGTAAAGGGTTTGGACTCGGGCTTTCCATATGTAAGGGACTGGTTACGCTCTTGGGTGGTAAAATAGGTGTCTCTTCCAGTGTCGGTAAAGGATCTCTATTTTGGTTTACAATTCCTATAACAACAAACAAAAACAGTTGATCCATGAAAATTTCTTTACTCACATTCACCATCTTTCTTTTGTCGATTATCAATATCGATGCTATGAACATAAGTAATCATGATCTTCCTGTTTCTGCATGTCATTTACCAGACAGCCCCTGTCTACAGGCGCTTGAAAAATCAGCAATGGATCATGTTATTCAAAATATCGACAAGACTTATATTGATGCCCTATTAAGAGAAGCACAAAAACAGCATAACAATAAATATATAGGTAAAGCGTATTTCCTATATGCAGAAATTTATTATAGTGTAAATCATGACAGTATGCGTTACTATATACATAAGGGTGAACCATTTCTTCTTAAATCAGGCATGTATGAAGAAGTTTTCAGAATGAGAGGCTGGAACGTTTATTCTCTAGTTAATGACGGGAAGAACGAACTTGTCCTGCCGGAAATACAGGCTATGATCGCTTTAGCACGCAAAATACATTATCCTAATGGAGAAGAAATAGCGAACCACTCATTAGCAAATTTTTATCTATATACAGGAATGCAAGAAGAAGGCATTCGATTATATAATGAATCTTTAGTTCATATGTCCAAACTAGAAGTGCCCATTAAACGCCGGATTTACGTCTTGCGACAACTAATAAATAAAGATAGCAATGCAGTCAGACATTTTAAGTATCTAAAAACATGGAACAGTTATATTGAAGAATGCGAATCAAAAGGGATCTACAAGATTGACGAAATTTACACGGTTGATGTAATGAAAATCATCTATTATCACTATTTATGTTTATCTGCATATGAAAAGAAGAATGCCGACAATATGCTTCAATACTTATTATTATCAGAAAGAATCATAAAGGATAAAGGCCTGATAAATGAGATCAATGGGCTAAATAATCTATGGATAAAATATTATCTGCTGACTAAAAATTCCCAAAAAGGTCTGGCTATATGTGAACAACAATTAAACGCATACCAAAAATTGCATAAGAGTTTTGAATATTCAGGCGCTTTAGAAGCCAAAAGTCAACTACTGCTAATGACCGAGAAAAAAGCTGAAGCCCTTAAATGCTACCAGCAATTTGTCAGAATAAAGGATTCCTTGCGGACAACTGCTTTTTATCAATCACTAAAATCATTAGACAGTCAACGGAAATTTGATCAACTGGAACTTAAGAACAAACAACTAAAGCTTGCCACTTCTCGGTATCATTACAAAATGATGATTATGAAATATGATTTCACTATTTTAGCAATGATATGTATCTTAATGGTTGTTATCATTTTATATGCTCGTCGTAGTTTTGTTGAATCAAAGAGAGCTCAATTCAAAGCAGAGGAAGCAGACCGAATGAAATCGGCCTTTTTAGCAAACATTAACCATGAAATACGAACGCCGCTAAATGCTATTGTAGGGTTTTCTCAATTAATTGTAGACGAGAATGATGCAGAAGTCAGAAAGCAATATTCTGAAATTATACTCAGTAATAACGAAAGGCTACAACAATTAATTGGAGATGTCTTAGATTTGTCTAAAATTGAATCAAACAGTGTAAAACTCAGTTTCGATAGTATCGAGTTACTGCCGCTTATGGAGACTATATACTATTCCATCTTACCAAAAGTTCCGGCAGGTGTCACATTACAAATGAAATCTTATCACAATTTTATCATATACAGCGATCCTCTTTGTTTGACACAAATCATAACCCATTTGTTGAAGCATGCAATTCAAAATACACATAAAGGATATATTCGTTTCGGATATCAAATGAAAGAAAATAAGATTTTGTTTTCTGTAGAAGATACCGGCGAAGGTATTGCTAAAGACAAAATAAGCAAGGTTTTTGAATACTCATATCAGTCTAATCAATGGAATAATACAGATTTAAGCCTCGCTATTTGTAAAGGACTGACAATACTATTGGGTGGTAACATTTCTTTAAAATCAACCTTAGGCAAAGGATCAACTTTCTTTGTAACCCTGCCCGTCAGTAAAAAAGAAGAAGAACACCAAAACAGAACTTAACGAATGCAAAAATATCCGCATAATAGATATTCGGAATAAGAAGGAAAAGTGAGGAAAACAGTTTTATAAATACATTCAAAAGAAACCTTCAGAGCTATCTATCAATTCAAATCAGATTACATATTTTATGGAACATATCAACGTTGATTCCTTTTTATGTTCATAATAAAAGATTTTTTACAATTATGTTATCGTACACACATAAAAAGACTATATTTGCCAACAAAATTAGAACTACTAAAATTAATGATATGAAGCAGTCTAGAAGAACATTTTTAAAAGAGGGTTTGGCAGGAACGCTTTTGTTAGGGACTTCCAATCTGATAGGAGCATCACCTCTTCCAGATCCAGCAAAACCAAAGGTTGTAAAAGCCGTTAATCCGTTCCATCTAGGGATGGCAGGGTATACATTTGTTAATTTTGATCTTGATACTACGCTAAAGACGATGGAGCGTTTAGATATTCATTATCTTTGCATCAAGGATTTCCATTTGCCGCTGAATTGTACTGACGAGCAAATACAGGCATTCAAAGACAAATGTGGAGCTCACAAAGTAACCGGTTATGCCGTTGGTCCGATTTACATGAAAAGCGAAGCTGAAATCGACAAAGCTTTCGATTATGCCAAACGAGTTGGAGTAAAAAAAATAATTGGTGTTCCCAATTATGAATTACTTCCCTACGTTGACAAAAAAGTGAAAGAATACGATTTCAATTACGCGATTCATTTGCACGGGCCGGACATCAAGATTTATTCTGATGCCACCGATGTTTGGGAACATACAAAGGATTTGGATCCGCGTATCGGAATGTGTTTAGATGTTGGTCATGATTTCCGTAATGGATGCGATCCTGTTGCCGACTTTAAAAAATATCATACTCGCGTGTTTGATATGCATATTAAGGACGAAACAGAATCTACAAAAGCAGGCAAGTGTGCCGAAATTGGTCGTGGAAAAATAGATTTCATGGCTTTAATAAGGATCTTACGGAAATTAAATTATACGGGCATGTGCAGCCTTGAATTCGAGAAGGATATGAAAGATCCTTTTTTAGGCATTGCTGAATCAATTGGCTATTTCAAGGCACTATGTGATATGAGTTAATCCGAATTATGAATTGTGAATTATGAATGATAAATTCATGAATTGATAATTTGTAATTCACAATTTATATAATATGAAAAAGATATTCGTCTGTTTGTTATTTGTTTGTGGGCTTACTTCATGCGGATCAATTAATTATATTTCTATTGATACTTTTAATCCGGCTGAAGTCACTTATCCAAAAGGCGTTAAGCGCGTGCTTATCGTTAATAATGCTGTACCTCAACCATCAAACCTGGGTTACACATACAAACTCTCCGGAGTCGTTCAAGATACTGCACGGGCTAAGGCTGATAGCGCTTTGATTTACACTTGTTCTTCATTAGGAAAAGCTATCGCAGATGCTCCACTCTTTGATGATGTGTTGTTATACCACAATATAACACGAAATGACTCTGATTATCTGGAAGATAAAAAACTATCACCGGAAGATGTAAAAAATTTATGTAAAGAAACAGGAACAGATGCCATCATTTCTGTTGATCGTATGTTATTTCAAATGGAAAAGGATGTATATGTTTTTGCTGAAGGGTACATTACAGGAACAATTGACATAAAAATGTCAGGAGTTTTGCGCAGTTATTATCCCGGAAGAGAGAACCCGTTGGCTACAATTTATGTAAATGACAGTATTTTTTGGTCAGAAGACGCCGGTAATATGCACCAACTCCGACAAGTATTCCCCTCTCCGACTGAAGCACTAAATGAAGCCGGAAGTTTCATTGGCGAAAAATCTGTTCCAAATTTTATTCCTCACTGGAATAAAGATTCACGCTGGTATTATACAGGGATGGGGAGTCTTTGGAAACAAGCTGCAGCATACATAACAACAGAAAAATGGGATGAAGCTGCAGTAATCTGGAAAAAATTATACAACAGCGCATCATGGAGTACACAAGCAAAAGCCGCTTCAAACCTTGCATTATATTATGAAATTAATAGTAAATTTGAAGAAGCGCTGGAATGGGCCACAAAAGCGCAAAATTTGTTCGAAAAGAACAAAGGAGGAGAAGATTCGCAAACACAAATTCAAAAGTTATATACAAACACGCTTAACGCCCGATTGATGGCAAATAAAAAACTGAACATGCAATTAGGTAAAGAATAAAAGAATTATTACTTTTGACAAATATTTTGAATAAATACATTTAGTCTATGAGTACCAACAATGCAAAGATCCAATCTGTAATTGAATCGACATTTGACAGAGTAATAAATAAACTGGCAAGCAATGAATCCAACTGCTACAGCGACTTGTTTGTTCAAGTAGATTCAGACAGTGGAGAATTGCAGATTTACGATGAAGACGAGAAGTTGATAGAAAAAACAATTATTTTCGATTGGGTTAATAATGCCGTCGAAGATGAAAAATATGATGATATGGTTGTATCTCCATTGAAATCAGCTCTATCAGTCCTCTCTACAAAACAAGCATTCGAGAATGCTTGTTTTATGAAGCCCTTCTCAATATGCCTTGTAGATGAAGACTTCTCTGTTATAGAAGAATTGATATTTCTCGATGATGAAAATCTACGATTGGATGATCCGTTACTAAAAAATTTAGATGCAGATCTAGATGATTTTTTGAGTGAACTGCTTTCAGATGTCAAATAGACTTACTATCTTTGCGCCCGATTAAAGGATATTGCCGAAATAGCTCAGTTGGTAGAGCGACGCATTCGTAATGCGTAGGTCGCCGGTTCAAGTCCGGCTTTCGGCTCAAAATCGGAATGGCGTTATATACTGCATATTAGCTCTTTAACATAATGATACTGTAGGTTGTTTTTTCATTTTACACCTCCTTACAAATCTATTTCAACACTCGCGATGTGCTGAAATAAGCAAAATGATTTACAAATAGTTTACAGTTTAAATTATGGCATATTTTAAAATTTGCGTTAGAGCTAAACGACGCGATAATACATATCCTATATATATACGTGTTACTCATCACGGGAAAGTAGGATATCTCAAGACCGATAAACTTTGCAAAGCGAAATCGATCAAGAAAGGTGAGGTAATAGATAATTACATCATTAAAGAATTATCTGAACTCATTGATAGTTATATTGATAGGCTCAACAGAGAAAATATCAAAAATTGGTCCGTCAAAAAAGTTATTGAATTTTTAAACTCAAATTCAAGCAATCCTTCGTTTTCATCTTTTTGCCGTTTATTCATAGCAAAAATGAACAATGAAAATAGAGAGACCACATCTATCAATTACGAACTTGCCTTGAAGAGACTTGAAGAATTCATGGGGAAAAATGACATTCTCTTTTCTGACATCACATCTTCAATAATCAGAGGATATATAGAATCCATGAAAGACAGCCTATATAAAAAACATGGTTATCCGAATCGTATAAAAACCATGTTCAAGGCCGGATGTGAAAAATATAACGATTATGATACCGGCGATATGATAATAAGGAACAATCCGTTTAGAGGCGTAAAAATACCAAGACCGGTATCACCAAGGAAAAGAGCTTTGGACATTGAAGTTATAAAAAAATTCTTCAATGTTGATCTATCTAATGTTCCAACTATCGTCAATGGGTTAGAAGAAAAATCAATAAGAGCAAAAAATGTTTGCCTTATGGTTTTTTGTCTGGCGGGAATGAATACCATAGATCTATATTATTTACTCCCCGAAAATTTCAAAGATGGTAAAATATGCTATTGCAGGAAAAAGACATCCAGCAGAAGAGACGATAAGGCATATATGGAAATAACCGTTCCAGATATTATAAAGCCATTGATGGAAAAGTACAAAGGAAAGAGAAAACTATTCAATTTTTGTGAGACCTATTGTGACAGCAGATGTTTCAACATAGCCATCAATGATGGAATTAAAGAAATCACCAATCTCATACATAGCGAACACATAACAGTGTATTCCTTTCGGCACAGTTGGGCCACATTGGCACAAAATGTTTTCGGAGCCAGTCTTGATATGGTAGGTTTTTGCCTTAACCATGCATCTTCACACCGCGTAACGGCCGGATACGTAAAGACTGACTTCTCACCGATAGACAGGATGAATGAAAAAATCCTGAACTACGTTTTTAATAAACAATAAAAAAAGGAAGGCACAAAAAAAAGTACCGTTTTTCCGTTGGCTTCCACCTATGCAGGCAGTGGGCGCATTGACACTCCACACGGGGGGCGGTACTATTACAAATGCTCAAGGCATAAAAAATGCTCGCGGCAGTATATTCGGCGAACTTCGTCGCCTGCACAAAATGGAAGCCGCTGCAGATATGATCACTTTTTTTGAATGGACAAAGAAAAAAGGAAAAAATTTTTTAAGAAATATAATGACAGCAATAACGTCACATCTGGAAGACTGTGCAAGAATAGAAAAATTTGAAGATAGAAACAATAAATTTATGGCGAAAAGCAATAAGGTTTGCAAACATTCACTCAAATTTCTTTTTCATAAAAACTACTGCCCTACCGTATGCTTGTCCCTCTATGGTGAAAGGACTTGAATGCTGTATATCGTGATTTTGCCCCAATTTACTCGTCCATAATCCATTTCTTAATTCTCTGGATGCATGAGAACAAATTCCTTTATTCTCATATAATGCTATCTTAATAAAACCATCTTCATGGCATGGACTCCCACAACCTTCATATCCAATTTTCTGGAAAGCCATTTTATAAGCCTCAATTGTTGGTTCCTGAGGCACACCATCCGGCCACCAGTATACAATACCGTCATGCATTTTTGAATCCGAATTATACTGTGTCCATCTGTCGCTGTATTTCATAGCCCATGAAATACAATTATAATTGGGTGTTGCAGGGCTAGTAACATCAAACGAAAGATCATCTTTTAATAAAGGAAATTGGTCTAAAATCCTTTGTTTAATGCTTTGATCCATAGACGACAAGCCTCCTCTATTGTTGTTTTCTTGTTGTTACTTATTTTTTTTTCGTAAATTTCATTAAGAGCCCAAACGATAAGAGATGGTTTCTCTTCCAATTTCTCTTGTATGAATGGAACGGCGTATTTTCCCATAGATACAATCTTTTTAAAATTCGCATTGCCGGTTATTTGGTTAGAAAATGAACAAAACATTGTTTCAGATTCCCAAGAATTGAATAGTTTATCAAATTCACTTTTATTTATGATCCCTGTTACTTCGTTAAATATAGAATTAGAATTACCATTAAAGTAATCTCTTATAAAAGGATCCGACTCATTTATATTGTAACTGCTTTCAATATTAGGATCGTTATATGCAAATTCGAATGCCGAACCTGCTCCCAATGCTATAGTTAGAAACAAAGGTTTAAAACCATTCCTCAGTAATGGCAAATTCATTGTTGACATAGTTCTATTAATTTATCAGTTACATTATTAAAGAAAATATTATTCCTAATCCCTCTCAATTCATCTGCCACGCCAATAATCGAATCCACATTAAATGACATATCCAAAGGTTTTAGTACATCCAAGTCAAGGATGTAAAAGCAATAATCCGTCTGTGGATCAATATTTTGATTAACAATTGCATATATTGGTGAATTTGGAATTCTATACATGATTTTAAATCCAAATTTACTAATATCATATTGCGGGTATGGCATATTATTCTGATTAACATAAACAGTTGCATTAACGTATTCAGTTAAGTCATCTTTTAAGTTGAGTCTTATTCTATTAACAAAACGTATAGAAATTCTTTCGATGTGAATATCCTTCATCACAAGAGCGAACATCTCAAGTATTTTTTTAATCTCACTGCTGAATGTTGCCCAATCCTTATATTCCATCTCAGAACTAATAGTAAATGACTTATCATCAATCGCTACTTTGTTCTTCTTATCCTCCGAAGTATAAATCAAAGTTTCTAAACGTGTATTAGCTTTAGCCTTTATAGTTGAAATTCCTGTGTCCGGAAACTTGTCCAACTGAATATTTGAATTCAGATTATCATGTCTATTTGGATAATTCTTACGTACACCTATTTTGGATTCTTCATTCGCAATATCTTGAGGCAAAGAAGAAGCTTCAGAAAATTTTATCTGAAACAAATCTAAAATTATAGGTGGCTTACTTAATAAAGGCCATTCTCTTTCCATTTTAATGAATCAAGTTATTTGTCGCAAAGTTCATCTATTTTTAAGACTTTGCCAAAGAAACCAGTAATATTTTTATTAAAATAACAATGAACAAAGAAAAAAGTTGGATTTTTTTTTGGTTGCTAAAAAATAGGCCGTATCTTTGCAAGTGAAATAGCGAGTTGGATTTTGAACTAAAGTTTGAAGTCCAACTTTTTGTGTATATACACATACGACTCAATTTTAGGGTAAACTCCAAGACAACAAGCATTTATCAGGTGCCTATAAAAATTAGGCATTATGACAATTACAATTTCAAAAACCGCTCTACAAACAAAACTACAGAGCATTTCAAAGGTCATTCCTTCGAAAACAAGTATTCCTCAATTAGGATACTTTCTGTTTGAAGCAGAAAAAAACGAATTAACTATTACCGGAGCAAATGAGGCCGGAAGAGTTGAAACTATTGCTGATTGTATCAGCGATGGTAATATTAAAATACTTGTCCCAATAAGTATTCTTGATTGTCTAAAAAACATCCCGGAACAGCCTATTGATATTATCGTTTCAGGAGAAATGGAAATGTCAATAAGATATCATGGAGGAAAATTTAATATTACCCTTACTTCCCCGGATAATTATCCAAAAGGTAAAAAAGTAGAAGAAAAGAGTTCCCTAATTCTCACTTCAAAAGAGTTATGTGAAGGAATTAATAAGGTTATTGACTTTGCCGCGAACGATGACCTTAGGCCAACCATATCTAGTATCTATATTGACAGAAACAAAAAAGGCATATCATTCGTCGCGACAAATGCTCATTCAATGGGTATAATTTTAGATAGTGAAAAGCAAGGAGATATAATTGATGTAATTATAAGCAGACAGATTGCATATTTAATCAAATCAATATTGCAACCATCCGATGAAGATGTTGCGTTTTATTTTGGTGAAGAATGGACTGAATTATTAACAAAGGACTTTAAAATACAGTTCAGAAATATAGAAGGTAAATATCCAAATTACCTTAGTGTGGTGCCTACAAACAATAACATAGAGGTAAAGGTTAAAACAAGCGAATTATTAAGTGCAATAAAACGCACTTATATCATTTCAAGCAAAAGCTACGGCCTTATTGAAATGAATATAGCGAAGGACAATATCATATTAAAATCAAAGGATATAGACTTCTCTTCATCGGCTGAAGAAAGCGTTTCGGCAGAATCAAATCAGTCAATTAAGATAGGGGTAAAAGGTGATAGTATGATCGATATTCTTGAAAATATTGATTGTGAATATACGCTGATGACATTTAGCGAACCTTCTAAGGCTATTCTTATAAGTCCTGAAACACAGGATAATAAAAAACTAACTTATTTATTAATGCCATTAACTATAAATGCATAACTATGGACTCAACGAAGATATTTAAAAGTACAATCAAGAATTTTCTTGATAAGAAAGCTGCAGATGATCCATTGTTTGCAACCTCATATGCAAAGGGAAATAAGAATATTGACGAATGTTGTAACTTCATTTTAAATAAGGTACAAAAGTCTGGATGCAATGGTTTTGCTGATGAAGAAATATTTGGCATGGCTATCCATTATTACGACGAGGACAGCATTAAAGATGTTAAGCCAGTCAACGCAAAAATAAAGGATAAACATATTGAAACCATAGAAGTATCATTGAAAACCCTGAATATTATACAGAGTAGAGGTATTTGCAATAGTCAAACGGAATTTCATGATCGTATAATATCTCTTGTAAATAACAATATGAATTTGATTCGTCAAAAAATGATTTCATGACTTATATAGACTACATAAACTTTTTTTGGAAAACATCGTACAACGTAAAATTTTCCTCGAACGAAGCGTACTTATACTTTTATTTATTAAGTGAGTGCAATAATCGGGGCTGGGAGAATCCGTTTGAATGTCCCAACAAGAGAATCATCCTATCGATCGGTATATCTGAACCTACCCTAATCGATTGCAGGAATAGATTACAGAGCAAAGGTTTATTGATGTTTGAACCAGGGAGAAAGAACGAAAAATCTCCTGTTTATTACTTAAATGATTTAAGTAAAGACTTTAGTAAAACCTTTAGTAAAAGGTTTAGTAAAGACTTTAGTAAAACCCTTAGTAAAAACCCAAGTATATTAATAGATAATAGATATAAGAGAATAGACTTAGATAATATACCACCAGCAACACCTGAAGGTGATGCTGTTTTGACTAAGGAAAAAATCATTTTTGATGAAAAGAAAAAAAACTCTGCATGATTTAGACGATGAGATAAAAAAGAAAGAAGCAGAATTGGCTGCTCTAAAAAATCCACCATCTGAAAAGAAATCGAATCCATTAAATTCGGAAGCAAGAAAGGTTTTTGAAAATCATTTTAGGGACACTTTTTTGTCTGAATATTACTGGACCGCTAAAGATGCCGGTAATATGTCATCCTTACTCAAAAAGCTGAAATACTCACGTGAGCAAAAATGTATGACAGTTTCCGATTCTGATCTGCTGAACGCATTGAAATATTTGCTATCGTCAATAACCGACGGGTGGATATTCGAGAACTTCAGCGTTTCAAACATCAATTCAAAATACAACGAAATTATTTCACAAGTAAAATCAAGAAAAAATGGAGAAACAACAAGCAATACAAGTATTAGCAAATCTGAAACAGACAGATACACTACCAGAAGAGTTAATGCCGAAGACCGAAGAGCAAGCCTTGAGCATCTTGGACAACTGGCCGATGCCATATTACAGTGCCCTACAACCAAAAACGCTGGATGATGTTTTCAATTCTCCGAGCTGCTCAATAGCTAAAATAAAAAAAAGCTTTGGCGAAAACAAACTCCGGGCGTTTCTAGCAAAAATCATCATTGACGTAGTGACGTTTTTCAACGTGGGGAAAACGATGAATGACATACAGGCAGCCCAAACGGCTGATCTCATCATTGATGAATACTATTTCTTTAAACCGGATGATTTCAAACTATGTTTCACCAGGGCAAAAAAAGGATTATACGGGAAGGTCTATGATCGAATTGATGGACAAATAATTTTCGACTGGCTTAATTCTTACTGCAAAGACAGGCTTAACGAAGCGGAAAACATGAGCATAAACGAGGCTAATCTACACAACTCTTACGATTCCTATCGTAACGCATCAGCGGTAGATTTTAGTAAAGCCATCAAAATAGCGAGACCGGTAAGATGATAAAAAAGGCAGCGCCTCCCGACGCCACCCAAGCACACACAAACATAATAAAACTAATGCACATGGCAAGCGAAGAAATAAACAAATACATCAATACACGCTACGACAGATGGCTTGATTATGCCAAATATCATGCATCGTTGGCTGGCATCGGGAGTGAAGCCATAGACATACTTAATGAGGTCATGGCTATGCTTTTGGAAAAAGATTCAAAGTTCTTGCAGGAATTGTACGATAAGAAAAAAGGGCGTTACAGGGAGTTGGATTTCTTTGTTTTGCAGATGATAAAACTCAATGCAACATCCGACACGTCTCCATATCGACACAAATACAAACCTATCCCTTCGGACAATAATATAGACTGGAGAAAGCTGGATATCATCGATGAAGAAGATAGCGAACTTGATAGTTCTGATTATATCTGCACCAAGATGCATGAAGTTCGTGAAATACTTGAAGACCTACATTTGTCAGACAAAGTGATACGTATTTTCTCATGGAAATTCTTTTCCGGAGAATCTTACTCTTCATGGCCAGGCCCTGAAAGCAAAAAGGAACTTTATGATATTTACAAAAAGGTATTCAATCTCATCCTATCAAAACTAAAAGGCAACATATTGATATGAAAAACGAAGAATCAAGACTGCAACAGGCCTGTATAACATGGTTCAGACTTCAGTATCCTAAACTATCAAAACTTCTGTTCGCCATTCCTAACGGATCGCGAAGAGATGCTATAACCGGAGCGATACTTAAAAAGGAAGGAGTAGTAAGTGGTGTGGCTGATCTTATTTTGCTCATTCCTAAAAAAGGCTATGCAAGTCTATGCATAGAGATGAAGTACGGTAAAAACAGTCAAAGCGAAAGTCAGAAAGAGTGGCAGACACTTGCAGAAAGAGCTGGAAACAAATATGTTGTATGCAAATCTTTGAAAGAATTCATAGAAAATATAGATAGGTATGTAAATAACAATAAAAAAACATAAGAGGTATCAAATGTCCTTTGCTGTTTGAAAAATTAATATAAAACCCTTTGTAAATTCATGAAAATGGACGTACTTTGCAGAAAATGCTAATAAATTAATGTGATATTATGAATAATACAGTACCTTCAAAACTGGAAAAATGTCCTATTGTAGATGCTTTGATTGAAATAAGATTTGAGTCACCATTTCCAAAAAGTGTAATTTTCGGAATGATTTATAGCATCATTAAAGAAAAATATCTTGGGGAAGTAAAACAACTTCCAACATCTCAAATCCCAGAACAAATTAGAGAGGCAGATCCAAACCTAAAATTCAAACCTCTTTACTTGATAGAAGGAGATGAAACAATTATACAAATAGGGCCTGATGTTATAGCTATAAGCTCAAAAATACCTTATAAAGGATGGAGTTATTATTCTGAGTATGTAATTAACGATATTAATCGTTTAATTAATAAAGGGATTATAAGTAAAGTTATTAGAGTAGGACTTAGGTATGTCAATTTTTTTGAAAATGATATTATGAATGATTTAACTCTCACTTTAAACATGGCATCAGGATACAACGCAAAAAATATATACATAAGAACAGACATACCAGATAATGATTTTATAGATGTCATTCAAATATCCAATACAGCTCAATACCACAAAAATGGTATTACACTAAATGGAACATTAATTGATATAGATTCTTCTAAATATTATAATGATTCTTATTTTTCAAAAAATATAGAAGAAGAATTAAATAAGGCTCATAAGAGTGAAAAATGTATTTTCTTTTCACTCTTAAAGGCTGATTTCTTAAACAGTTTAAAACCAAAATACGATGATAATAAATAATATAACAGACCGTACAAATTCGACTTCATGTATTACATCAAGTAATTATGAAAAAAGTATAGATAAACTGGCTCCAATTCCTTCAAAAATAACTTACAATAAAATAGATACTACTTTTACTACTAATTTATATAGATATACTTATAATATAAATCCTGTGTCTAATGACTACGATATTCCTTCAGAAAATAATAAGAAAGTATATAAAGCAAAGCTAAAACATAAATATGTAATTCCAGAAATAATAGACGATTCAAGTCTAAATAATATTGAAACTCCAAAATCACTTAATGATAACAAAAGTGAAATAGATATTAATGATATCATAAATACCTATGCTGGTCGCTTAATTGATGATATGGAAAAATGGCTGTAAGTAAAGTATCACAAGGAGAAATTGTCGAAGTCAATTATTTATTACCTAGTAATGAATTCAAAGCTCATCCGGCATTAGTCTTATCATCTGATAATTTGCAAAATAATGAGGATGGAATGTTTTATGCCGCCCTTATTTCGACTAAACAACTTCATCCTCAATATATTATGGAATTAAAGGATGATTGGCTAACTACACAAATGCCAAAAAAATCTTATGTTGTTACTCATATAGTCACTTTCTTCAAAATCAATAGTGTAATAAAAAGCTATAATACATCTATAAAAAAAGAAGAATTCTTTAACAAAATACTCTTTAAAATTATAGACAGTATGTTTGAATTAGAAATTACTGAAGAATAATTAAGTTTGACCAGAAAAGTCATGACTAATATCAAGTCCGATCCTGACAACTACAGAATTCATAACAACAAAAGACTAATCCGCAAAAATCTTAAGGTGAATATATCAGACCAAATGTACCACTTGCACAGGCTAGAAGTTATTTTTACGTCACATAAATTTTCCTTGTATGGAAGAAACTCAGAAAAAAACACTAATTTTATAGCTCCATCTTGGATGGATAGATATATCCTGTTTTTCCAATAAAGAGGAAAGAATCAAAGGATTAGCCTCAGTAAAAGGTACGATTAGAATTGAAAGTTTATAAACAGGAGACAAACATGAATGACAAATTTCAATATAGATTATCAGAAAAACAGAAAGCCGAAATAGCCCAAAATCTGATTGATATTCTGCAAAAAAACTCGGAGATAACCGAGCAAACAAGAAATTTTATTAGTAATTGGATTCTTACCGTCTCTAACGAGAAAAGAAAAGCCTTTTTCGATGTGTGGAATATAGTCCTGAAAAACTACCTGCCTGAAACACGACCTATTTTATTTAGGACTTGTGACCGAATCAGTAAAAATGGTAAAATAGCAAGTTTTACTGGACGAATAGAATGTGCAAGAAAAATGAGCGGTGGCAAAGGTTCTTTAATTGTGTGCGACACAAAAGAGACACTCCTACTGGAAGAAAAATATTATCAGCCAGGTCAATATAGGCATACATTTTATCCGCTTGTCAGCGTTTTAGAAAAGGCGAAGGTTTGCGGAGGTTGTGGGTTTTCTGAAAGATTATTGAATGACTACATTGGCGAAGACGAATATATCATGAGGATTGATTTAGAGAATACGCACAGCCTTAGATGGATTAAAAATGATTTTTGAAAAAATAAAATTGAGCCGTAATCCGATTAAAGATTGTAAGCTCCCGATAAAGTACCGGTATAAAAGAGAGCCACTATAACCTTTTTAGATTTGCTATAGTGCATTTCTCTTTCCGGGCTGTTTTTCGTTAGAGTATTGTTAGAGTTCTTTGGAGTTTCTCTGCTTCCAACAATTGGGTAGTAATTCCTTTAAGTCTTTCTCCTTGTTGTTTGTATAATACGGCAATCGAACAATCACACAATACTTTTAATAATACACTTATTTATTTTAAAAGAGCTATAAATAAGAGCGTTTTATATGTTTTAAGTGTTATATTTGCAGAAGAAAAAAGAAATGGACAATTATGGAAAGGAAAGATATAAAGGGAAAGGCTCCAGCTAAGATCGCTTCTTCTTATGAGGTACGTAGAGAATCTCGTAATAAAGTGATGAATGATGTAGTTTCTTCTGCTGATTCTGCTACAAGATTTTTAAAATCAGTCGGAATTCTTAATCGTAATGGGAATTTGTCTGAGAATTATAATCCTAAAAGATGAAAGAGTTATCGCTATATTCTAAACGACATAATATAGTATTAGGCTTTCATTCGAGAGCCCTTTTTATTCACTAAAACATAACAGCCTTTTATATTTTACAATAAAAGGCAATGGCAGAAATCAAATACGATCCGAAGAATTTTCGCATACATAACGACCGGAACAAGGGCATTATCCGTAAGAGCTTGGAAGAATGCGGTGCCGGTCGTTCCGTTCTCATTGACAAAGAAAACTATCTCGTGGCCGGCAATGGCGTGTACGAGCAGGCAAAAGCATTAGGCATCCCGGTACGTGTTATTGAAACAAACGGTAAAGAGCTTGTTGTAGTCAAGCGTACAGATCTTACTCTTGATGATGATCGTCGTAAACTGTTGGCCCTAGCCGATAACCATGCTTCCGATACTTCCGAGTTTGACATGGACCTAGTTCTTGAAAACTTTTCTGATGACCTCCTGAAAGAATGGGAGTTTTCCTTAGATGATATAGACCTTTCTGATGAACTGCCTGTTTCCACTACCAAGCCCAATAATTTAGCTGAAAGGTTTATTATACCCCCGTTTTCCATCCTTGATGCCAAACAGGGAAGATGGCAGGAACGTAAAAAGGAATGGCTTTCGCTTGGTATTAAGAGCGAGGAGGGCCGGGATAAAGAAATTACTTACTCCCATTCCGCGCAAAATCCTGCCATATATGAAGTGAGAAACCGTATGCGTGAAAAGCTAGGTTACGATCCTTCCTGGGATGAAATAACGGAATACTGCCAAAAGCATGGAATTTCAATGATGAACGGTACTTCTGTCTTTGATCCGGTACTCTGTGAACTCGTGTATCGTTGGTTCAATCTTCCTAAGGGAGTTATACTTGACCCTTTCGCTGGTGGCTCTGTCCGTGGTATTGTAGCCGCTAAATTAGGAATGTCTTATCGAGGTGTAGACTTACGTTCAGAGCAAATAAAAGCCAATTATGAGAATGCAGCAGAAATACAGCCACCGTTCACAGAAAATGATTGCCCCGTATGGAAATGTGGTGATAGTTGCGATATAGACAAGCACTTTGCCGGGCTGAAAGCAGACTTGATCTTTAGTTGCCCTCCTTATGCAGACTTGGAAGTCTACTCGGATGATACCCGCGACTTATCGAATATGGACTATATAGAGTTCCTGAAAGCATACCAAACAATAATAAAGAAGAGTTGCTCACTGCTTAAAGATAATCGTTTTGCTGTCTTTGTTGTTGGTGAAGTGCGTGCAAAGAATGGAGAGTACTATAACTTTGTTGGTGATACGATAAACGCATTCCTAGGGGCTGGATTGCATTATTACAATGAAATGATACTTGCTACCCAGATAGGCTCTTTAGCTATGCGAGCAGGCAATCAATTCAATCATTCCCGGAAGATTGGAAAGATGCACCAAAACGTCTTGGTATTCTTTAAAGGCGATGTGAAACAGATTCCTTCTTTATACCCAGAACTAGACTTCCGGGAAGAAGATATGATTGGAGAAGTGAACGAATAATATATTTATTAACTTTGTCGGCATTAAAAATGTACCGGCATGCAAACAACTGTATTTATGATTTACAAAGAAGTCCTTGAAAAAAGATTGGCCCGGAAGAGAGAACAATTGGCCGAACTTGAGAAACAAATCAATAGTGAAGGTGTCTCTGGTTCTGTTGATAAACGCAAATACATTGAACTAAAAGCTGTTGTCAATGAGTTAGAGAACTGCATTGATATTGCTGAATCGATGATGAAACTAGAAAAATGAATATCTTAGTCAGACTCATTATAACCATTTATTGATGGATCATAAGCCGAATCTTTGTAAGGATCATCATCCTTATTATTTCCACTTGTAGGTAAAGCACCAGTGTCTAGGTTGTCTAAAAATGAATACTTTTCTATTAGAGCCTTAAATTTTGAATGTATTATACTATTATAGTATAAATGAATTAATTCATATTTAGACAGGGTAGCTCTTAGGATACATAGATATGAATATCTTTCTTTGTCAGTTTCTAAAAGGTTGGTTTCGTTTACATATTTAACAATTCTATACAAATGAAGAAAATAGTGATTGAATAAAGATGTTACATTCCCCTGATAAGCAGAATTTCCTTTTTCTGATATCCTTTTTCTACAAATATGTTCAAATACATATTCAAAAACTGCTCTACCTGCAATTGTGTTTAATTTTCCTTGTCCTGTTATTACTCTTATTAATGTATTAGGCGCTTTGTAATTTAAACCTTTAACTATCTCTTGTTGCAAAGATAGCATATTAAAGAATGTAGTTTCAAATCGTTGAAGTTTCATTGCTTTATCTTGACTTTCAAATTCTTCTTTCTGCATATCAATAGATTCTCGCTGCATTTCTAACTCTTTTCTCTGTAAATACATGGATACAATAACGCCACCAAAAGCGGAAGCTGATATTAGCGCATTTAAAGCCTCAAAGCTATCTCCTTTATATTCAGGAAAATATTTAGGAACAAACCAGTTAACAAAAAACATTCCTCCTAACCATATTCCAACACACAATACGAAAATAACTATGGACCAAAAGACTTTTGTCTTCTTTCCATTCGATGTACTTTTACCAGTATCTTTACTGATTAGTACTAAATATACTTTTTTGAAATGTAATACCATACTTATAAAATCACTTTTACTGCAAAAATAAACAATTATTTATATTTTAGTAAAAATATATGGCAAAATATAATAAAAAGATAGTAGATAATATCTGTTCACTCATACGTACCGATAGTTATACTGTTGCCGAGATATGCAAACTCGTAGGAATATCCGAACGAACATACTATGATTGGTTATCTAAAAATGCAGATTTTGCAGAAGTTATAAAAAAGGCTCAAGACCGATTTAACGAGGATGTACTTATTGAATGTAAGAAGTCACTTGTCAAACTTATAAAGGGCTATACTGTTCAGGAAAAGCGAACAATAACGGTTGATACAGGTAAGAGAGATGAAAATGATAAACCGATTGTAAAAGTAAAAGAACATACGGTAACAGATAAACACTATCCACCAAGTCTCGGTGCCATTATTCATTTTCAAACAAACCGCGATCCTGATAATTGGAAAAATAGGCAAGAGAATAAGATTTCAGGTGAAGTGGGGATTAAGAGCAGTTTGGAAAGTTTATCAGATGATGAATTGCAAAAGATTGTAGACGGTGACAGTACTGACGAAGAGGGAAATATTAATCCATAAAGCAGAAGCAAGGATCATATTGCGTAAGCGACAAGCCCGGATGAATTTCTGGGCTTATTGCTTATATATGGATACGAAGTTCTTTACAAAGCGTCCTTTTTTGAAAAGAGTTGCAGATGCTTTTATGCGGGTATATGTTTCTTATTCTAACGATTTGATTTACCGGCTCGCTGTGAGTATGCCACCACGTGCCGGAAAATCTTACATAACGTCACTTTTCATATCGTGGATGCTTGGGCACTTTCCTGAAGAATCCGTCATACGAAATACTTGCGCTGATCCTCTATATAATAAACTCTCATACGATACCCGAGATATTATTCGCTCAAGGAAGTATAAAGAAATATTCCCGGAAGTAAAACTCCGCTCGGATAAACAGAATGTGCATGGTTGGAGTCTTGAAAAAGCCCGACAGGTTTCATACTTCGGTGCCGGTATAGATGGTACCGTGATTGGATTTGGGGCATCCATGTTAGCTATTACCGACGACTTATACAAATCGTTAGAGGATGCACTGTCCGATAACAACAACGAAAAGATATGGAACTGGAAACAAGGAACACACGACTCCCGTATTGAAGGCAATTGCTGTTCAATTGATATCGGCACACGATGGTCGGAAACGGATGTCCTTGGACGTCTTGAAAAGTCCAGAGATGGAAAATACTATAATGAGATTATACGCATTCCGGCTCTTGATGAAAATGATATATCATTTTGTGAGGGCGTGCATAGTACGGAATATTATCTCGATTTAAGAGATGATACTGACGAAAGCATATGGAATGCTGAATATATGCAGCGACCTATTGAAGCAAAAGGCCTTTTATTTCCAAAATCAGAACTTAACTGGTTCGTTATGTCGGATATCAAAGGCAAGAAACCGGATGGGATTATTGGTTCAACCGATGTCGCCGATGAAGGCGATGATGACTTTTGTGCCCCTTTTGCCAAAGTATTTGGGATGAAATACTTCATTACCGATGTTTTGTTTACTAAAGACAATGTGGAAATAACTGAACCTAAACTTGTCTATCTTATACTCGATACCCATTGTGACGGCATAAGAATAGAAAGCAACAATGGTGGTCACCTGTTTGCGCTTGATGTGCGAAAGAAGGTTCAGGAGAAAAATAATAAATGCATAGTACAGACGAAGGCAACAACATCAAATAAGGAAACCCGTATTCTGCTGAAATCTGGATGGATAAAAAAACACTGCTACTTTCTTAAAGAAGGAGAATATAAAAAAGGAAGTGATTACGACAGATTTATCAAAGGCCTCACTACATATAAAAAAGAAGGAGGCAACAAGCACGACGATGCTCCCGACGGAATGACCATCCTAGCCGAGTATGTAGAATTTATAGGATTATGCAAAAATAATATGGTCAGACAAGTTGCACATTCAAGATAAAAGAAAGAGCTTCATAACATATCTTCCGACTATGTAGGATTATTAGTCTATGCTAAAGATAATTCAAAGAGGACATTCCCTTTACAATTGGTATGCCTTCTCCTCTTTCCATTTATATTTTACATAAAAACACTATGCCGAGTATAAATGATATCCTTTCCAAGAATGATTTCAGTCAGGTAGTCAGCACATTATGTACTGACTCTATCGAAAATAGATGTCCCAGAGAATATTACAATGAATATCATGGAGATCGCCATCGCCGTAAAACATCTGTCGGATGGAGAGAACCAAAACGGATGGCAGTCTATTCGGAAACTCTGAAAGACAGCAAGGGCAATCCGCTCAGACTCCCTGATAAGATTGTAGATGTAGCTCGGATATCCACAAACTTTCCAAAGAAGGTTGTTCGTACATCAACGGCTTTTCTGTTTGGTGGAGATATGAAAATTACAGCTTCTGACTACAATGATGGCTTCCAGGAATTCAAACGAGTATGGACCAGGAAACTTAAAATGCAGTCTGTTCTTAAGACCTTCACACGTAAAGTATTGTCAGAAAGTAAAGCTGCGATGATTTTCTATCCTACTGTATCAAGACAAATAGATGGAAGCCCCAATACCGAACTAAAAGTCAATATCCTATCTGTTCCAAGAAATGAGAATACCGTATCAGATTTCTATCCTCACTTTAACGATGACAACGATCTTGATGCATTCATACACAAATATCAGGTCATTGTTGATGGCATGATCAGAGAAAGCTGTACGCTGTGGACAAACGATAAGATAATATACGCCGTGTATGATAGTGGATGGACACTGAAAGAAGTTCCTAATCTGTTCAAGAAGATTCCGGTGGTCTATGGCGATATATATTACCCGGAATTGGATGACGTCGCTGATGTGATGGATGCACGCGAAATGCGCCTCAGTCGAATTCATGATACAAACGATTATTACTCAGAGCCTATACTTAAAACCATTGATATGGCAGATTTGCCAAGCAAGGAAACAGTAGGTAAAGAGATTGCATTCAGTTCGAAGATTGATCCGACAACCGGAAATCTTATTCATGGTGACGCCGAATATCTAACCTGGCAACAATCAATAGATTCTATAACAAAAGAATTGGATGAAATGAAAGACGAACAGTATTCAGGGACCAGTACTCCCGACTTTTCATTCAATAACATGAAAGGGATAGGCAATCTTTCAGGAGTGGCAAGAAAGTTTATGACCATTGATGCTACAATCAAGGCATCAGACAATATGGAAGTGTTCGGACCTGTTGTTCAAAGAAGCGTTGCCGTTGTTTTGGCCGGGATATGCAATATCACAAACATCAAATATAGAAGTCAGCTCATAAACAATCAAATTGATGTTGAATTTGGTTCAATTCTTCCTGATGATTTATCTGAAACATTACAGAACCTGAGTATTGCCAATGGTGGAAAATCGATTAATTCGCAACGCACGGTTACGGCAAATTCTCCCTTCACGAATGATATTGACGAAGAAATACGACAGATGGAGGATGAAGCCGAAAGCAATGCGCAACGCAACAATATGGTGGGACTAACCATGTGATAAGTGATGAACTTCTACGAAAAACAACATATACAGAAACTGACGGCACAACAGGGAATCATCAAGTTCGTATTCGATGATTTCATAAGATCGGCATCCACGTTACTAACAAAATGGTCAATGGTCAATTCATCCGATGTATGGGTTGGAAACCTGTTCATTGAAAACGCTATTGATAATCTTCTAAGCGACATGCATGACAATATGTTGACAAAGATAACCGACGGCATGACGCAATCATGGAATAGAGGAAATGATAAGGCTGATGATCTGGTGACAAACTATATCAAAGGGATGTCAATATCCGATACGCTTCGTGACAAGATGATGCATCGTAATACCGAAGCTATAAGGTCAATGATAAACCACAAGAACCAGCAGGGACTGACCATATCAAAACAAGTATGGAATATCACAGACAACACGAAGGATAATCTTGAGTATTATCTACAGAGTGGTTTATCAACAGGGCGTCCGGCTACATTGATAGGTCAGGACATACGTCAAATGCTAAACAATCCTGATAAACGATTCCGCCGCGTAAAAAATGACAAGGGAAAACTTGTTCCATCCAAGCCAATGCAAGAATATCATCCCGGTCAGGGTGTATATCGTTCAGCAGCCAAAAACGCACAACGTCTGGCAGCTACCGAAACAAATAAAGCTTTTCGTATGGCTGATCATGACAGATGGAAAAATATGGATTTTGTACTTGGAATAGAAGTTGACCGTTCTCCTATGCATCGCGGTCCATGCTCCATATGTGATCAGATGGTAGGTAAATATCCCAAAGATTACATTTTTACCGGCAACCATCCATGGTGTATATGTATTGCAACGCCAATTCTACTCGGTCCCAAAGAATTTGCAGACTACCTGCTAGATGAAACTATCCCGAAAGACAAAATTGTCAAAGATATTCCTTCAACGGCCAAGCAATGGGTTGAAGATAACAAGGGGAAAGCGAAAGGATGGTCAAAAGAACCTTTCTTTGTACGCGATAATAAAAAATATTTCGATGAGAAGATAAAAAAGGAAGATGGATCTCCTTTGAAAGTATCAAATAATTACAATAATACTACCAATACAAAAAACGCTTCTTCAATAAGCAAAAAACAACCAATAAAAGAAATATCGGTTTTAGATGGAAGCAATAATAGTCTGACATCTATAGTTACAGCAATGGAAAATCATATCAGACAAAACAAAGATTTTGAGACTTCTATCGTTTATGATCAATCGGGAAATATGATAATAGATAAAAAAGGGGAGCAATTTGCCGTTAATTTCAGCGTAAGTGAATGTCAAAAAATGAAAGATTGTATATTAACACATAATCATCCTAGAGGATGGAAGTCTCCGGCAAGCTCCATGTCAAGAATTGGAAATTCATTCAGTATCGCTGATATTTCATTAGCTGTAAAATATGATATAGCTGAGATAAGAGCCGTTACCCCATTATATACTTTTTCCATGAAACGTCCACAAGATGGATGGAATATTTCATTCAATGATGCAACCAAAATGATGAATAAAGAAAATGACGCACTCAAAAAAGAATTTCAACAGAGAATACTAAACGGAACATTAACTCCGGATCAAGCTGGAGTAATCCATTTTCATACATTATGGAAAAGAATTTGTAAAAAGACGGGATGGATATATACGAAAGCCAAAACTAGCTGATTCTTTCAGTGAAAGTCAAATTTCCTATCTGGCCAGATCTTTTTAAATCGTGGGTTTTACTTCCATCTAGAATATCAAACGGTATTCCTTCCGGGAAAGCCGGACATGAATAATCATCTTTATAATGAACGCAATTTGCACATTGCGATTTATAAAGATTAAACACTTCGTGTCTGTCATCTAATATGACTTTGTTTTCATTCATAATTCAAAGATAATCATTTATCATATTGAATATATAAAAGTGAAAAATATTTTTCAGGTTTTATATTTTAAACAGAAAACACTAAAAGTTATGACAATTCTAGATTTAATAAAAGCGGCATGTAAAACAAAAGGAGTGCCTGAAAAATATGCTGAACGCATACAAAAAACTTTCAAGATTGAAAAAGCTGAAGGTATAGAAACTTTTGTTGATGTTTTCAAGGAAAATGTCATTCCTGCCATACAAGAGGCCGAGAATGAAGCAAAGGCAGCATCTGGATCGGCAGCGGTAACTGCATACGAAACAAAGTATAATCTGAAAGAGGGAAAACCAATAGAAACTCCTGCCCCACAGATTACAAGCACTTCTAAAGGAAATGATCTGAAGGAGATGTCCCCGGAAATGAAAAAGATATTCGAGGCAATGCAGAATACCATTTCTGATTTATCAAAAAAAGTGGATTCTTCACTCAATGCATCCCGCGATGAAGTAAAGAAAGAAAAGGCTCGCAAACAGATTGAAGATGCCAAATTGCCATCATCATGGATCAATCGTATAAATCTGTCATCCGACAAGTCTATCGAAGATCAGGTGAAAGAACTGACAACGGAATATACCGGTATCCAGCAGGCCGCAATCAATACTGCCGTTGAAAACGGTGACTACCGTCCGGGTAATGTTGATATTCCAGAACGTACTGAAGCCGAATGGGTAAAGCTTATGAATGGAGAAGATCAGGAATCCAATAGTGGAACTGTTGATTTAGGATTGAATGTATAACTCAAAATTGATCGAGTATGTATTTTAAAAAAGAAAAAGAATTCCAGTATGCTCCCGGTATCGAAAAGATTATTGAGGATGTTATTGGCGGTGGTACCATTGATAGAGCATCATTAAAAAATGCGCTCTTCAACGGCACGTCATTGGATGAACTACCACCTATTGTAATGGTAGTAAAAGATTCAAAAACGGGTTTGTACTTTGTTGCTAAAACGGCACAGATATACGAAGCTGCGGCAGAATCTGCAACCGCATACAAGGTTGCAAAAAACCATCTATTCGGGATAGGTGATTTTGTAACTGTAGGTGGTACTCTTAAGGGCGCAGCAGACAAGATCGCTGCTATTGACAAAAGTAATACCAGCTACGATGTAATCACGGTCGCTAGTACCATTGGAGTGGCTGCAAAAGGCGATGTACTTGTTTTTGCAAAAGCAAAAGCAGCCGCCGGAAGTGCAATTTTACCGTATGATGGAGAGGTGGTAGTTACAATGAACAAGGTAGATCTCACGGTTGCCAATCAGCAAGCCGGTCTGCTGGTAAGAGGTACGGTGAACGGCGCTTGTATGCCTTTCCCTATTGATAATGGACTGAAGGCTATGATGCCTTTCATTCGTATTGTGTAATTCATTAATTGTTGAAATATGGAAAGAAGTTTAATCAAACAAATAAACCGTAAAAACATGACAGCACGCTTAAGTTCTCGTTATGTGAAGCCGGTTTATTTTCCTAATTTTTTTGGAAACGTACATAAGTCAAGTCTCAAATATGAGACCTTATGTGGTGAACAGGGTGCACCGGTTATTGCAGATATCATCTCATTCGATGCATCAGCTCCTCAAAAAACACGCGAGGTTGTAAGTAAGATCAGTGGAGATATTCCAAAAATATCCGTAAAGAGGGGAATGAATGAAAGCGACTATAATGAGTACAAGCAACTTGTACGCGACGCTCAGGGAGATGCAAACCAGTTGCAAATTCTGAACATTGCATTCAAAGACGAAGACTTTGTATATAATGCTATCCGAGGACGTTTTGAATGGTGGTGTATGCAACTCATGTCAAGAGGCGGTTACCATCTGAGTGCAAAGAATAACAACGGTATTGTAACAGCCGAATTCGTAGGATGCGGAATGCCGGCAAAAAACAAACGTGTTTCATCAGTCGACTGGAGTACTGCCAGTACGGCAAATGGATTACAGGATATTGAAGATACGGTAACAGATGCTTCATCAGAAGGATACACAATCAAGTATGTAGTCATGCATACATCTGATTTTACCCTGCTGAAGAAACAAACATCGACATTCAATACTTTGAAATCGTGGGTAAACACGACATCAAAGATTTTAGTCACAAAGAAACTTATCAACGAGTACCTGGCAGAACAGGAAATTCCGGTACAAATTGTAACAGTTAATCCGGCAGTTCGTATTGAATATCCAAACCATAGACGTAAAACCGTCAATCCTTTTGAGCGTAAGCGCATTGCATTCATGCCGGATATACACGTAGGTGATATCCAAGACGGACCAATAGCAGCAGAATCATCTGAAACATTACAGAAAAAAGCTCTGATGGTCAAGAAGGATTATGTTCTTATCACGAAATGGTCTGAACTAGAACCATTCAAAGAATGGACAAAGGCAGAGGCTAATGCTATTCCTGTGATCAATGATCCTGACGGACTTTTCATCTTGAAAGCTGATGGCGCTGCATGGCCGACAACAGAAGATACGGAAGGAACGGACAACGTACCCGCAAAGTTTTTGGGAGAAGATGTTGATGACGAGGATTTGAAAACTGTTGATACTGTAAATGGTGAATAATCATGACAATTAGAGAAACAATACTTGCTTACCCCGGCATCGGTGATATGGAAGACTTCCTTGACAAAGTAGTCTTACCCAATCGTAATTTGTCAGGAGATGAAAGTAGCGAGTCTGTTGATTGTTCAATGCAAAAACTCATTGCCGCCGACATGTATGCTTTTGCCGGCGGCAATCCGGACTTCTCTGAAAATAAACTTTCAATAACCTATCCGAAATCCTGGTATGAATCAATGGCAAAAAAACTATACATATCAGGGGGCGAACCAGAAAAGGCTGAATCACTCGAAACAAAAGTACCCCAGGGAAGAGCAGGTAACAGATGGTAAAGCGCTATTCACATACGGCAATTATAACAATAACAACCGGATCGATTGTTAAAGGAGAATGGATTGAGAACAAACCATCAGAAGCAATCGTTAAAGGTCAATATTTTCCTGACACAAGTGGCCAGTTGACATTGAATGTTGATGGAAACGAAAAAACTGTACATGGTGAATTTTCCACCTTACACAAACCTATTGAAAACGCATCGAAAATACGCATAGACAGCATCGCTTTGGATGCTCCTATCATAAAGTGGGAACCGTTCCAGTCACATTCGGTAATTTACGTATGAAAAAGAGTATAGTTCCATTATGGTCACCGTTTGAAGTGGAGCAATTCTACAATAATCTCGCCGACAGAGCCGACAAAATAATATTTAATATGCTAAGAGGCACCGGAGAAGAGTTTGTAAAAATAGCAAGAAAAAAGAAGACTTATCAAGAACATAGCGGAAACTTGAAAAGCTCCATAGGATATGCAGTCATAAAAAACGGGAAGATTATCAATGAAAACTACGAAATGTCTGATAAAGGTTTTGATAAGAAAACCGGTATTTCAGAAGCTAAAAAGCTAGTTGCCAAACTTGCAATAGAGAATAACAAGGGGTGGTTACTGATTGGCATGGCGGCGATGAAATATGCTTTTATTGTTGAATCTTTGCACCATCTTGACGTAATTTCATCAGCAGCAGAACAGGCGGAAGAATATATTAAAATAACGAGCAGAAGGATATTCGAAAGAATTGAAAACAAGGAAATATAATATGGCAGACGAATACAGTATAATAGACCTGGTAACAAATACGGTTGAATCAGCTCGTACCGGATTTATTGTTTATAAGAATCGTTCAGCAGATGCTGAAAAGAACAACCATATTACGATAAGATCACTCACATTAAACGAGTCTGATTATGTAAATACATCGTATATCAATGTCAATGTATTTGTGAAGAATCATGACAACGGTATGTCGAACATAAAGCTCATGAAAGATATTGTTCGGACACTCAAAAAAGCATTGAAATCAATAGACCACCCTCTGGGTATGTATTGGAAATCTCGGATTGTATGGTCAGAACCTGTGGAAGGAGCCAAGGAAGGCTTTGATTGTAAGAATATTAGATTATATATTATAACTGAAAAATAAAAAATTATGAACGAAAGAAGTTTAGCGGTTGATGTATCGTATATCGGTACTGGAACGCCTGGCGATGGAACACCGGCCGCATCGTACAAAAGATACCCTATTATCAATGAGGGATCGTTAGCTTTTAATTTCAATGAAGCTACTTTGAAAAGTTTTAAGGGAATGGGCATTACGGATCCGTGGGCTATTCTTAACAAGAAAGGTGAACCGGACAGCATTGAATTCGCCATTCCATCACCTACAGCCGAAGAATGTCAGGATTTTCTGGGAGGCTCGATTGATGCTAATGATAAATGGGAAGAACCTTTACAGATGCCAACAATCAGGAAGTCGTTAAAGATTAATACTCTTCCATATCATGGGAAATACACTGAATACATTATCGTAAATGGAAATGTAACGGGAAGATTCAGTCAGGCTCCAACGGAAGAGAATAGTGATCTGTTACTTGTAAAAGTGACCAAAATGGCTGTATTCAATAGTTTAGGCGAACAAAAATCCGCATTTAGCCGCCAGGTTAAGGCCATCACAAAAACAACTGTAACGGCCGTTACGATTGACGGTTCTCCAAAAGTAGGTACAAGATTGACCGCTTTGACTACACCTGAAACTGCAACAGGAACCTATCAATGGTATCGTAAAAAGGATACCGCTGAAGCAGTTGCAATTGCAGATGCTGACTATGCAGGTTACACACCTACATCCGAAGACGTTGGATGCACACTCTCAGTTAAATTTACAGGGACAGATTATTACCAAGGAGAAGTTACCAGTACTGCGACAACCGCCGTCACTGCTTAATAACTATTTTTGCTATGTGATCGAAGCCTCGGGTTATTCCGGGGCTTTTATATTTTAAAACAAAAAATGAGCGTAAAACAGGTATTACAGATCGAAAGCGAAATTGCTACCGAACAGAGTGTGACAATTCCGTTTGAATTCAAAAACACGGACAAACTACCGAATGGCAAAAATACAGGAGATAGCATTGTCATTAAACCCATTACCATAAGAACTTGGTTCCGAATAAAACCACTTCTAATGCTGATTGACAAAAAAGATAGAGAAAAAATCGCCGATACAAAGGACCAAGGATTCAATGACGATACTGCCGAACTGATGTCAAAGTATGATATAATTATATTCAAGATTGTCTGCCTTGGAATACATAACCGAAAGGGAGACATGCCCGATTGGTTCCGAGAAGTTCTTAAAGACAATTGTACATGGGAAGACATATACATACTATTCAATGCAATTCTATACAGATTGGGATGCAACCCTTTTTCACGTACTATCACAGCGCTAGAAGCTGTGAGCCCATTAAGCGAAGACGAGATGATAGCGCTTCAAAAAAACGACGAAACGTGGGAAAAGAAAAAGATGGACCGCAAAGCGACTTCATGTTCCTAGTATTATGCAATGAAGCGTTTGGATATACTCACCTACAGACTCTTGACAGTAGCATGTCAGTCATAATGGCTATGTTAAAAGAACACGGTTACTTGATCAATGAAAGAAACAAGCTAATGAATCCAACTGAAGAAGATGATTCTGATGGAGAATATGTATATCTATATGATTTTGATACAGGACAAAAGAAACGAGTAAAGAAAATGAACAGAACTTGATATATATTATCATAGAGGTGTTTTTCATGATATAAATTGATTTGTCATAAAACCAAATTAGACATGGTAAAGCCCGGATAGCTGCGAAGCTCTCTGGGCTTATTTATATTTTAATAGAAACGATACTATGGGTATAATAAACAGACAAGGCGCTTTATATATGGCTACCGGGATAGATAATAGTCACATGTATGTTGATAAGCAGGAAGCTATGGGAATCATCAAAGCTATGGCAAAAGAAATAACTTCATTTGATATCTTCAGTGGTATTGGCATAAGTGCAGCAACGGCATTTGCCAAGGCAGCAAAAAATTCCTATGATTTTGAGAAGGAATTCAAAAGCAACATGAGTGAAGTATCTACTATATCTGAAGAGATCACAAATAATATGGCTGGCTATATGAATCAGGTTATCGAATTGACAAAAGATATACCTGTCAGCGCCCCGGAGGCCGCCAAAGCCTTGTATCAGATCGTCTCGGCCGGTCATGATGGTGCAGAAGGAATGAAAATTCTTGAAGTTTCGGCAAAATCGGCTATCGCAGGTATCACAGACACGACGACAGCAGCCGACGCAATCACAACCATAATCAATGCTTATAAAATGTCGGCCGATAAAGCTGCTCTTGTGTCAGACCAGCTTTTTACTACTGCAAAATTAGGCAAGACAACTTTCGGAGAATTAGGGCAATCAATTGCACAGGCCGCTCCCATCGCAGCCGCTTACGGCGTAGAAATAGATCAGGTTTTAGCAGCCATAGCTTCACTCACAAAACAAGGTACACCGACAGCACAAGCAATGACACAGATAAGATCAGCTATAATTGGTGTATCAAAAGTACTTGGTGATGGTGCATTCAATGGAAGAACATTTCAGGAAGCTCTGCAACTGGTTGCGACAAAAGCTAACGGAAGCGAATCAAAGTTGCGTGAACTTGTTCCAGACGTAGAAGCCGTAAATGGCGTATTGGGCATGACCGGAATAAATGCAAAGATGGCAGCATCGGACTTGTCCGAATTACAAAAATCATCCGGAGCCACCGAGAATGCCTTTAAAAAAATGCAAGAAGAAACGGACAACCAACTTAAGCTTTTGTCTAATAATATTCATGCAGCACTAAGGCCTATGGGGCAAGCAATACTGAAGGAAGTGTCGGATTTGGCCAAAAGTTTCAACGAAGCGTTTGACAATGGAGATGTTGAGAGTGCATTACAACAAATAGGAAATATGGCCAAGTTCGCTACCGAAGCATTCATATCCTATAAAACGATCGTCGTCCTTGCCACTGTTGCACAGAACATGCACACAAGATCAATTGCATTAAACAGACTCGCCGCTATAAAACATATCACGACGACAGAACTCCTGACACAGGCATTAAGACGTCAAGCCGTAGCTATGCTGTCCGCTGGAAAAGCCGCTTTAACAAATCCTTATGTATTAGCCGCCGTGGCAATAACAGCATTGGGCTATGGAATATATAAGGTTATTACAGCTACAAATGGCGCTGAATTGGGACTTAAACGATATAACGATAGACTCAAAGAGCAACAGAAACTAGCCGAAGCAGCAAAGGAAAGAACGGACAAACTACTCAATACTGTCAAGGATGAAACATCTACAAACTATGAGCGCAATAAAGCCATGCAAGCTCTTAAAGCCCTGTATCCTGAAATATTCGCGAAGTATGACGTTGAGAAATTGAAACTGGCTGATATTGTTGCCTTGAAAAAACAGATTGCAGAATTAGATGGACAACGAACCTATCAAGATGATAAATCGCACTATAATGATCTATTGTCTCAGAGAGCACAGATTGATAAGAAGCTAGCAGAAATGGCAAATACCCCAACAAGTAGCTCAAATGATTATTTTTACGTTACAAAGCTAAAGAAGGAACGTAATGCTATACAAAATGAGATAAATTCCATGTATGGGAGTCTTCAAGATCGAGCAAATGCCATTTGGAACACATCTCCTAAAGAAGTAAAAATAATATCTCTCAAGTCTAACATCAAGTCTCTGGAAGCAGAACAAAAAAGGCTTAATGAAATTGCTAATGGAAACTATATTTCAAAAAATTCATCCGGATATAATCCTACAAACGATAATTCATCAGTCAACAAGGCTAGAATCAATCAAATTAAGGATGAACTTCAAAAATATTATGCGGAACTGAACTCACTTCAAAATGATAGTTCAAGAAAAAATGAATCCGTCAAGATTGCTCTATCCAAAAAGGAACAGGACGCATTAAAAAAGGAGCAGAACAAGGAATTAAAGAATCATAACGAATTATCTCAAGCTATCATTGATAATGACCTGAAGCTTCAGGCAGCAAGAAACGCTGCCATGGAAGATGGTAAGGCTAAACGTATAGCTATAGCCAGACAGGAAGCTGCAGAAACAATCGCTTCAATACAAAAGGAAAGGCAAGACTATCTCGATAAGGCTAAAGATGACAATAAAAAACCCGATAAATCTGTTCTTGCCAATTTCAGCAACAGAGAGACTGAAGCCAATAACAAAGAAACATTGGATATAAGTCTTATAGATAAAGAATATGCCGAAGAATACAAAAAAAGGGATAAAGAACTGACAGATGTATTTCTTAATGATGAGCAAAAAAAACTGTCTGCCATCAAAGACCGGTACGAACAAGAACGTAAATGGGCCACAAATCAGTTAGAGACCGGTGGTATGACAGATACAGAGTATAAATCATACAACAACAACATTAATATAGCTCAGGCCAAAGAAACATCGGAAGCCTTACTTGATAACATCAATGACTATAAAAAGAAAGAAAAAGATTTACGTGAGAAATGGGATACAGACATCAATGCCGCAGTAGAAACAAAAGACGCCTATCTAGTGGCAAAACTTCAGGAAGGGAAACAAAAGGCTCTATCCACTCTTAATGGCCAGATGCTTCAGGAATCAGCCGAATGGCAACAACTATTCGGTGATATGGATAATCTTACTGCTTCACAAATAGAAAATCTTATTTCTATTATACGAGACAAATCAAAAAATTTAAAACTTAATCCTGTTGATATGAAAGCTATAACAGGATCTTTAAATGAGGCAAAAGACAAACTAATACAGATCAATCCATTTGCCCAATTGGGAAAGTCATTCAAGGCTGTATTCAAAGATACATCAAAGGATTCCCAAAAAGACTCTACTAACATAAAAAATGATTGGCAGAACTTAGCAAAGTCAACACAAGGGTGTTTTAGTTTTATTAATGATGCTGTAAACAGTTGTGGGGCATTAAGCGATATATTGGGTGAATCAGGTAAGCAAACGCTGAGCATGGTTGAAAACATAACTATGGCAGGAATAGGACTTGCAGAGGCTATATCAACAGCAGAAAAATCCAGTATTGTACTGGCTGCAATATCTGCAACCTTGGCTGTTGTTACGGCTGTATTTTCTATGGTAGACAAGGCTCACGAAGTAAGTCAAAAAACCATTGATCAATATAACGCATTAATTGATGTCCTTGATAAAGTAATTGACAAACATAAAGAATTGATGCAAGAACTATCCGGTGCATCGGCTGTCAATGAGTACAATACATCCATTGATCTTATAAACAAACAGATAGAGGCTACTCGAAAATTAGGCCTTGAATATCTTGATAGTAATGCAAAAAGAAGTCATACGTATGGCTACAAATTAAGACAAGATTTACAGGATTACCAACAAGAATTTAATCGAATAGGTATATCCTGGAATAGAGTTGTTGGTACCGGAAGGATGGAAGGCTTGTTCACCCTTAGTGCGGAACAACTTAAACAGATACAGGAACAATTACCTGAGGCATGGGCTCACATTGATGAAAAGACAAGAGGATATCTGCAAACCATCATAGATTGTGATGATAAAGTATCGGATATGACTGACAACTTGAGCGAATCTCTCAATCAGATATCTTTTGATGACATGTACTCGAGTTATCTTGATACTCTACTCAATATGGATAGTGACAGTCAAACATTGGCTGACAATTTGGAAAAATACCTGCAAAAAGCCATGCTTAAATCCATACTTGATCAAAAGTATAAAGACAGGTTGAAATCCTGGTACAATACCTTCACAAGTGCTAATAAAGATGGAGAACTGACTACTAGTGAGATTGCAGAATTAAGATCAGAATGGTCAAAGATAAGCGAAGAAGTAATAAAGGAACGAGACAATCTTAAGGAGGTTATGGGATGGACCTCCGATACAACAGATAGTAGTTCAGATAATACTCTCAAAGGAGCTTATGCAAAAGAATCACAGGAAAGCATAGGACTATTAGCCGGCCAAACAGGTGCGCAAAGAGTCGCAGTAGAATATATTCGCGATCAATTACAGGATATACGGTCTATGCAGTCTGAAGGTTGGGAAAACGTCAAAGCCATTCGAGACCTGACCAGCAAGGTAAACGATAATACAACTCAAATAGCCAGGAATACAAACGAAATAAAATTGGTGGCGGACAAGATCGAAAACCATACTTTGAGAACAGCCGAATCACTTGAAAGTACAATCAGCGTAAAAGTAAAAATATAATGATGACAATAGATGGTAAAGACATATATAAAACATACGGGTGCCGATTATCTGAAGGATCACTAGATGATTACTTGAAATATCCTAAACGTAAATCCGTAAACTATAACAACTGGGCGGAGGCGAACGGCATCGAACCTGATCTTTCCACAGTTGAATTTGAATCAAAAACGATAAAGATTTCATTTGCTATGGAATCAAATTCGATAAATGACTTCTGGGATAAATATAAAAAGATAATATCTGACATATCAGCTCCTGGATACAGGGTATTTAATCTTATTCCAGGATTACAAAAGAGACTAAGATTTAATGCAGGTAATTCATGTACAGCCTCTCCTTTCAATACAGACTATGGAATAACAGAATTTGAATTATCACTCATAGAAGATGATATTTCAATTCCAGTACTGGATCCAATTTATGAAGGAATAGCACTAAAGGGATGGTTTTCTATCAATGGAATTGATTTTGCAAAATTTGGAATAGCAAGTGACGATGAATTGGATGATATTTTAAAATATCCAGCAATGAAAAACCCCTTTACTGATGGCAATACTGTAGATCTTAGTACAATAAAAACACAACATAAGGAAATAAAATTGTCTCTATGGATGATTGCAAATAACATAGAAGAATTTGTAAATAACTACTGTTCCTTTTTCTCACAATGGAATAAGACAGGAACACAAAGTTTATATATTAAAGCAATAGAAAGTACTGTACAGGCCTATTATACGGACTGTTCAGCCTATTCAGTAGAAATATGGGACGATAATCATATAGCCGTAAGATTCACTTTATCTATCACTATTCCGGTTGTAAGTTGGATAAACGCCGGTGGTTCTACTATTTATAGAGTTTTGATGGATTCAGACAAACTCTTAGCGGATGAAGATAATAAAATTTTAGTATTAAATTGATATGGCAGATATAGATGTAGTAAAAATAAGCTCACTTCCATTAGCGACTTCAATAAGCGATAGTGATACGCTGCTTGCTATTCAGAACGAACATGCTAAGAGAGTTCCTCCATCACTTATGAAAGGTAAAAAAGGGGATCCTGGTAATACGCCTATACTTAAAAAAGGGAATGTTTCAACTGGATCAACAGCAGATGTTTCAATACAAAAAAATGATACCGACTCAAATGGAAATCCTATTTATATTCTTAATATTGTATTACCAAAGGGAGATAAAGGAGACGCAGGTAAGATTCCCGTACTCGGGACTGTAACAACAACTACCGGCGAAGCAGGTTCAAGTGCCACGGCAAAATTCTCTCTTAACGGGATAGATACTGATGGTAATCCAAAATATGATCTGGCTCTTACTATACCGCAAGGTACTAAAGGAAATATTGGCTTCACTCCTATTCTTCAGATTGGTACGGTAACAGGAGGAGATACAGCTAATGCCGGCATCGTTCAGAACGGTACAGACACAAACGGTAATCCTATCTATAAGATCAATCTTACACTTCCTAAAGGCTCTGCCGGTAATACAGGGAAAACGCCTCAAATAAGTATCGGTACGGTAACAACTGGAAATGCTGGCACATCTGCTTCGGCAGCACTAGCAACTAACGGTACGGACACGAACGGAAATCCGAAGTACCTATTATCGCTTACAATTCCACGTGGAGACGCAGGTTCACTTGGGACAGGTGATGCGAAGGACTTAACAGTAACCTTTGCGGAATCAACAACTCGCGAAGAAATAGCAAGCGGTAGTACCATAGCGACTATTTTTGGAAAGATAAAAAAATGGTTCACAGACTTGAAAAGTGTCGCATTTAGTGGAAGCTATACGGATTTAAGTGATAAACCGACAATCCCAACAAAAACATCACAGTTAACAAACGACAGCAGCTTTCCAACAAAAACGGATGTAACCAATGCAGTAAGCACACATAATAGCGCGACAGACGCACATAGTACGCAGTTTGCTGGTAAACAGGATAAGCTAACGGCTGGAACAGGAATAGATATTGCCGGCAATGTGATAAGCACAACACTTGATCTATCGCTTTATCAGCTTGTGACTTCGCTCCCAACATCGAATATATCAACTAACAAGATATACCTTGTACAAAGTAGCACATCCGGGACGAACAACATCTATACGGAATATATCTATGTAAATTCAGCATGGGAAATTTTAGGTGAATACAAAAGCAGTGTAGATCTTACGCCCTACTACACAAAAACTCAGGAAGATGCTTTGTTGGCTAACAAGGTTAACACTGTTTCGGGAAAGGGATTGAGCACAAACGATTTCGATACAACATACAAAGGGAAACTGGATTTTATAACTGGCAGTAACAGTGTAACTACGCTTGCATCTTTGCCAGTGACAAAAAATTTGGTAATAGCAACACTTTCTGCTGCTACAACAATTAGTCTTGCGGCAGCTCTGGCTGTGAATCAATCCATTCATATTTGTGCAACTGCCACGACGGCATTTACACAGCCTATCCCAAATTCCGGCGACTTCGTAAGCATGTCGGGAAGTTCCGTTTCAATCGCATCCGGCGCTCGCTTTGAAATAGATATCCTTTGTACAGCGGAGTCTAAATATCAGATTATGGTCTCAATTCAAAGCTAAGATTATGAGTACAAGAAGAAGAATAATGATGAAGAGTAATAGTATTAAGACTTTACTTTTAATGCATGGTGATACATTAGCAGATCAAAGCGGTAATGGTGGAACTATTGAAACATCAGACTATATAGAGGCTTCTTCAGGAGGAAAATTTAATGCTGGTAAATTAATGTTTGGTATAGGTAGTTATTTAGCATTAACTTCTTACCCATTAACTATTACAAAAAAATGGACTGTCGATTTCTGGTGTAAATTAACAAGTTTAAAACAGTTTTCTGTAAATGTTTTAATTTCAAATTATAAAATCTCTAATATAGGAGGAAATGCATTATATTTTGGCTATCAGCATATAGGTGATGTTAATGGTTATTTTGGATTTGAATCTGTAAATGTATCCTATGATGCTGCTATAAGCTATCCTGTTCCAGAAGATTGGTTTCATGTAGCTTGTACATTTGATGGAATAAAATATACTTTATTTTATAATGGTACAAAGATACTAGAATCTACTGTGATTGATTCAAGAATGGATTATTTAGTAATAGGATCTATTGCTACATATGCTAATGATTGGTATTTACCCGGCTATATTTCCGAATTAAGGATTAGTGATGGTGTTAGGTGGACAACAGATTTTACTCCTCCTACGGTTCCTTATACAAATTAAAAACATAATCGTATGACATACATAAAATTAAACACTGGATTTGTAGAGTTTAGTGATGAACTCGATAAAAATTACAAACAAGGAGCAACTTATGAAGACTACTTGCAAGGCGATACTTGGATTAAACTTAACGACGAGCAAGTTGCTTTTCATGCCGCAAATCCAAATGCAAGCGTAAAAGAGGTGTTGAACATGCAGTTGAACACACTTTCTGATGCCGAGCTGCTGGTACAGGCAAAAGAGAAAAAGTTAGCCGGAATCGAGGTATACGATGCATCTGATGCAGTAAACGACTTCACGATAAATGGGACAATACACGCTTGGCTCACGCCCGAAGAACGTTCAAACTACAAGACTTCAATCGACAGTGTAAAGACTTTGGTTGCCGCCGGTATTCTCAAAGACAGTGTTGTAACATTCAGTCTTGGCGGAATACAAACTACCATACCTACAGATAATGCTACTATTATACTTGCACAGATACAGGTTTACGCTGATGCGTGCTGGCTTGTAACACAAGCACACAAGGTTTCGGTAAATGCGCTCACGACTGTTGAAGAAGTGAACACATTTGATATAACAAAAGATTATCCTTCCAAACTAAACTTCAATATATCATGACTAAAGAAGAAAAACAACAGGTTATAGAAGCCTTCATTAATGCCTGCCCTCTGCATAATCTAAGAAGAGGAACTTGCAACGACGGACTCGGAGGCAGTGTTTGCGACGGTGATTGTAAGTATGCAGAGAAGTTTGAACACGAGATAAACAATTTAGACGGAAAGGAAACATAAGATGAATTAGAATTCGTAATGCCTTTCTAAACCATCCAAGGTATAAATATCTGACTCTTATATTTTAACACAGTAATCATAAAAGGTTACTGTGAGTTTTTTATGAAAATATATAGAGGAAGTACTGAGATTTGCGATGTTTATTTAAAAGACAACACTTTTACCATAGATGAGATAATGGGCGAACAAACGCTCACTATCAATTTTCTTTCTCTTAATGTTATACAATTCAACATCAACGATTATATAACTATTGGTGGTATTACTTATAAAATAAGGTATTCTGAAAAAGTAACTAAAAGAGAAACTTCTCTTGGATGGGAATACAATATAGTTTTCTATTCAAAAGAATATGATACTAATGATGTTGAATTTTTCCTGCATGCAACCCCAGAGCGCAAAAAAAACTATGACTACTATACTGGAACTGCTTCCCAATGGCTTACTCTCCTTGTTAATAATATGAATAGAAATGGATCCGGATGGACTGCCGGATCTTGCATTGATTCAGAATACGTTACTCTATCTTTCAAAGATAAAACCGTCAGTGGCGTATTGGATGAATTAGTGAAAGAACTTGATACCGAATATTGGATATACGGCCAAGTGATAAATATCGGAAAGCAAGAAATATCAAACAATGGTATCGTTTTAGGTCAAGGCGAAGGTATGGGATTCAAAGAACTAACCTTAACCGCTGTTGATGAAACCCCTCCTATTACAGTATTATATCCTTATGGATCAGATAAGAATCTTGGTTCTGATTATGGACACGATTATCTTGTTTTACCTGGCGGAGCATTGTCTATTCAAAAAAATGTCGATAAATACGGTATCATTGAAGCATCAGTACAGTTCGATAAAATATTTCCACATGGGAAATACACCATTTCAAATAAAATTGATGATTTTACACTACAGGCATCTGATATAGATTTTAATTTAACAGATTGTCTTATTGAAGGTTCGGAAGTATTGATCTCATTTCAAGATGGAGGTCTAGCCGGCTATGATCTTAATATAGTTGACGGAAGTTGGGATAATAGTCTGAAACAATTAAAGCTAAAACAGAACAGTGAAGAAAATGCTCTAAAAGTACCCGGAGATATCAATTTTTCAGTAGGTGATCATTTCTTTATTACCGGAATAAAGATGCCTCAAAAAGACATAGACAATGCTCAAAACGAACTTTTGACAGAATCGCAAACATATCTTGAGAAACGATGTGAAAAAAAAATTCAACTTTCCGGGAAATGTGATGATATCCTTTTCAAGTCTCAGAAATTAATCATTCGATGTGGGCAGATGGTTACTGTATACTCTCCAAAACTTAATATAAACAGGGATATAAGAGTAACCAAAGTAAAAAGATATATTGAAAACAATGGTGAACTATCATACAGATTTGAGCTTACTCTTTCTGATTTTCTTCAAACAAACGGATTCAAAAATATTGTTGACGACGTAAAAAACACTCCTGAAAAAATAAATAAAACCTCAAGACAAAACATTTCATTCACACGAAGAACATTTCAGAATGCAATAGAGACTCAGCAAATGTTAGAGAATGTTGTGAATAACTATTCTTCAGGAATAAACCCCAAATGGATAAGGACAATGTCTATTCTTTTGGGTTACGAACCTTTGCAGTTTCGCTTCATATCAACCTTGCCTTCTGACAGGACAATTTTATCAAATACGATTCCAGCCGTTGAACACAACTTTGATTACAATTCCGATACACAAGTGTTCTCAACTAATGCCGGAGTCATACAACACATGACTATCGGAGTCAAGAATTTAAGCTCGGCGCATCATCTTTCAGAATACATGTTCTGGTCTCTCCCAGCCTTCACCTACAACGTATCCGGTATGAGTGCGCTCTATGTTTATGCAAAGTGCTCCAAAACGGTTGAAACGGGCGAGTTCCTTTTAAGCGAAACAGCCATAGAATTGGAAGGAATTGAAGGATATTATCATCTTCTTATAGGTACACTGTCATCATCCTCAGACGGGACAAGAAGCTTTGTTCGGTTGTACGGTTTTGCAGAACTTACACCCGGAGCACTGATAATTGACCGAATCATAAGCCCCGACGGTTATCAGTATCTCGATTTCCTTGCCAAAGCAACAAGGATTGGCGATGCCGATTCGTATATTAAATTCGGAAATAAAAGACTAGAAGAAAAAGGAATGATTGTTGTAAGCGGTTCGGGTGCTACCGATTACATCGAAGTTGATAGAGGTAAATTCGATGAAAATTCCGCTTATTACGTTGGAGAAAAAGTAAAATATCTTGGTTCTTATTACAAGAATATTAAGGACTGTGAGGCGGGAGTTCTACCTACCGATACGACCTATTGGAAAATAATTGTTGCCGCCGGCGATACGGGCGAAGCTGGATTCTCCGCCGTACTAACCAACGAAGCTATAACGTTGCCGTCGGACAGTTCGGGTAACATTACGAGTTATACCAACGGCTCTTCTACTGGAATAAAACTCTACGAAGGCAGCGCCGAGATTACATCAGGTCTTACCTATTCATACTCACCGAGTACAGGTATAACGTTGGGTTCTTGGACTTCATCTTCGAGTTCGGTTTCAATAACAGGATTCTCCAACTCTTATGATACAGGTTATGTCGATTGTACCATAACATATAAAGGAATATCTTATACTAAACGCTGTGTCGTCGGAAAGATGAAACAGGGCTCTACAGGATCTTCCGGCATAAGCTACTGGTTAGCCTGCAGTGATGCTGTTGTCAACGATACGGTTATTACAACGACATCAGGTAAGTCTCATTCATACTTACCGGCAACTATTTATTTCTATCCAAGAAAACGTATAGGTTCTGCTGATCCTATTGCCGCAAATGACTGTAAATTAACTGTGAAAAGGTATTATAACAATACAAGTGATACACCTTATAATAATCAAACATGCTCATCTATGAGCTATTCGGTGGATATACCAAGCGGGTTTACTTCTATCGTTGGAAGTATGTATTATGGTAATATCTTAGTTGATACCTTTACTATCGTTCCAGTAGAAACAGGAACTTCCATGAAGGACGAACTTGCTAAGAAAATGGGTTATAATGATTGGAGCACGATGGTCAGTGATTCAGAAGATTCAGAAAAAATACTCATGATTGGAGGTTATCTAAACGCAAAACTCATACAAGCTCAAGCCATTCTGACTGCTGCATTAAGTGTTACAGATTATGCAAATCTATTAGGAACTCAGTTTGGAGAAGAAGGCGTTAAAATAGCACAGAATAGAGGACTTACTCTTACAGGTACTGGAAATTCAGGGAATACGACTACACTTGCTCTTACTCCTTCCTCGGTAGGTATTGTATCTAATTTTGCCAACAAGAGTGGAAGTGTATCAGGAAGCAGTGGATGGCCAGCTTTTAATACAAAAGCGCCATCTTATCTTTCCTCTACGTCAGGAAATTGTAATATCAGCAATATAACGAAGCTATCTTATAGCTCATTTTCCATATCTGGTTCATTAACGAATTACGCGGACTCACCAACATCATACGAGGTTTATGTACATCTATACATATGCAACTCAACAGGGATATTAAGTGATTCTATTATAGGAGTTGCAAGAATAAAAGATGAAAGCTCTTTTTCAGTAAGTGTGTCTGCAAATTCAATATCAGTTCCATTAAATGCAACTTATGTTTATGCCAAAGCCGAATTTATAGCAGGTTCATCCATGACATCCTTTAGTATCAACATAGATGCTACAAGCATATCATTTACATCGGGAAGTGGTGCACAGAAATCTATACTAGGAGTTGATGGATACGGAGTTTACCTTGATGCTCTTAATTATCTTCATTGGGGGACTTCATCCGACGGGTTAAGGTTAAGTTTTATGGGTAAATCTTATTCTATTCCAGTCATGCTTTTCGCGGCTCATGTCAACTCAGGTGGAGGTTTTACGAACTACACAGGAGCAACCGTAGCAAACACGGTAATTTCAGGTAACAACTACTCACCATCTGCAACAGTAGACAACCAGCATTATACAATAACGCACAATATATACAGTATCATTGGTATTACGGCCAATAACACTATCGTACAATGTACTCCACTAAGTTCATCGGCACGTAGAGTACAAGTTTATTCAATATCTAATGATTATTGCATAATAGCAACACCTGATGGTACATGTGAGTTTTACATTTTAATAATCAGAATAGCCTAAACTAAAAAAAATTATAGAGCATATATATTTTAGTATATACGGAAAAGTAAAGATAGAACATAGCGCGAATAAGATCGTTCTTCATGCTCCAAAGGCAAATATCAATGAAGAGAAAGCTGAAGAAATCATACAAAATTATGTGTATGATGATGATGAATTTAGTGGTGAAAAAGTAAGGAACGTAATTCAGTACGCTATTGACAAATTTTACAGAGACGTTATTTAATTCATTAAAAATCATAGTTTATGAAAAAGGTTAGTTTATTCATTATTTGTTTTTTGTTTATAATTGGAACAACAGCTGTATTTGCGCAAAGCGGCACTGCAACCGCCACTGATTCTGGGTTCACTATCAACCTAGGAACATTTACCGGTATTGTGGCATTGGTGTCAGCCATAGTGACGGAATTTTTCAAAGTCATTCCATCCGTTAAGGATTCGAAATTGACTAAGATAATCATTTCAATCGTCGCTGGCTTGGCTGTATGTATTGTTGCATGGTTCTTGCATCTTACCCCACTGTTGGAGGGTATGCAATGGTGGCAGGCACTTATATACGGACTAGCCGCAGGTCTTTCTGGTTGTGGATTCTTCGATGTTGTTAAAGCTATTAGTGGCATCGTAGGAAAAAATAAATTACCGGTAGAATAACTATTTTGAGCGGATCATCATGTGGTCCGCTCTTCTTTAAATATTTAGGATGAAAAATATAGTAAACAAATTGACTATAATCGGCGTTTGGAGATACATCTTTGCCATATTGAGTTCATTTATCGTTATAATTGAACCAGCCTTACCCGTATTTTATATATGCGTTGCATGTATAATGGCGGATTGTTATACAGCCTGGTCCCTCTCAAGAAGAGTAAAAAAGAAATATGGCGCAAAAATGAGCTCCGGCAAATTCAAAAGCGTTCACGCCGGAAAAGTGATAGTAACTATAATCAAATCGTTTGTTGCCATAGTCCTTGCGTTTTTCATCCAAAAACATATTATCGGAATATTTTACATTGATCTGACAAAGATTGTTGCAGGTTCTATTATAGGATGGCAAGTGTGGTCTATACTCGAAAATGAAAGTTCCTGCAATGACGCTAAATGGGCTATTTTGGCGCAAAAGATCATGGTAGATAAAACGGAAAGACATTTTGATGTAGACCTGTCTATACTTAAGGACACAATAAAGAAAGAGGAGGAAAATAATGGATAAGGTAAGTTTTATAAAATGGATTTATCCCGCGACAAAAGGACTTGAAATAAACGGTATATTCACTACTGCTCAAGCAGCTCTAGAAAGTGGCTGGGGCACAAGTTCTATAGGCAATAATATCTTCGGTATAACCAAGGGCAGTTCTTGGAACGGTGCCGTTGAACTTGTTACCACTACGGAATACTTCTCTACAGACAAGGTTTCTTTCAAATTGCCAGAAAGAGTTCTGTCCATAATGCCATTCAAGAATAAGAAGGGCGTTACGAAGTATAAATACAAGGTTAAGCGTCTTTTTAGGCAATATGATACTATAGTTGAATGCCTGAAAGATCATGAATCAATACTGAAGAAACCGATTTACGCAGACGCATGGCCATATAGAAATGACCCTGAAGAATTTGCGAAAAAGATAGTTGATTCCGTAGGTGGTAAATATGCCACAGCTCTGGATTATGCTGATAATCTAAAGAGTATAATACGAGACATAAGAAAAATAATTGACACAACAAGTGATACAGAAAATGAAAAATAGAATAATGACTACCATAATCATCTTATTGTCATTTATTTTAGGATTGACAATAGGTTGGTTTTCTAGCAAATATTTCAAATCACAAAAAACTAACAACATAAGAACAGATACTGTAACGGTTGTGGACACGACTATATACTCGCAACTTGTCCCGTATCTGGTTAGTGTTCCAAAGTATGTTCCATTAAAAGACACCGTAATCAGGAATGATACCATATACATTCCTATATTGCAAAAAGTATATAAGGGGCAGGATTACAAGGCTTGGGTATCAGGATATAACGCTGCACTAGACTCAATACAAATTTATCCCAAGACCTTATATATTAATAAAAGTAATACCCGTCGGTGGGGATTGGGATTAATGGGTGGATATGGTTTCAGCACTCATGGCCTTACTCCTTTTGTAGGCGTTGGATTATATTATAAGATTTTCTGATCATTGCATCAAATTTATTTGTTTGAATTAATAGTTGGTTATAAAAAAAGAGGCCTTCCTATGTGAATAGAGAGGCCTCTGAATTATACTTGTAGTTACCAATCTTGACTTTTTGATATGCTTTGAACAATAGGTATATATGAATTAAACAAAGTCTCCAATTTCTCTTTTGTCGACTTTTCTATTAGTTTATCTTTTTCATTATAAATGAAATATTTCTTTTCCTTACTATTCCAAACATCATCTTTTCCTTTTATACCCATGATCATTTTGAACCGAATTCCGTTGCTAAGGATAGAAGTATGACTATTATATTGCTGGTCAGAAGCCATTTCAAAAGTAGGAACATTGTACTTAACCTTTCCATCTTTAATATTGAAAATTATTGAATATAGTAAATCAAACGTATATGCTGAACCTGCAGATTTATCTGTTTTTGTGAATCCTGCTATCTTATCAGATACTATCAAAGTATTAGAATCCGGCTCATCTATTTTCAATGAAGAAGAAAGATTTTTACTCTTTATTGCTGTTACTAATCCGGATTTAATTTTATCGGCCTGAAGTCCATCAACAGCTATCACAATGAAATTATTACCGTTAGCATCAGATACGCCATCCGGTTTTACACTAAATGAGTCTTGCGCACTAACATTGGCAAGAAACAAACACATCATTGCAAAAATAAAGAATACTTTTTTCATAACTTATTACTTTAATAAATTGATCGTTTTTAACAATGTGCAAGTATAATGCAAAAATTCAACAAGTGCAAATATTTATCTATTTTATTTTAATTAATTCCCTTTTCCAAATTTTCAAGTTTATCAAATACATCGCTAATTTCACTCTTTTGTAAGCAAACCATTTGGCTTTATGGATATTATTCAATTGAAACAAAAGCATTCAAAATATTTCTTTACTCCATCCATAATACTATTCCTCTTCATCATTTTCGTTGAACATATTTGCCATCATATCAACAATATTTGTCTGAATATTATCTTCGGCTCCCAATACTGCATTGCTGATATGCTTTTTTTCTTCTATGATACGATAGAGCTTTTGATCAATTGTTCTTCTTCCAAGCAAATAGTAACAATTAACCGAATCCTTCTGCCCAATTCTATGAGCTCTACTTTCGGCCTGATCGCAGTCTGCATAAGTCCATGGAAGTTCTATAAAAGCGACATTGCTTGATGCGGTAAGAGTAATACCGGCACTAGCCGCCTTTATAGAGCAAATGATAACGTCTGTCTTAGGATTTCTCTGGAAAGAATCAACAGCCGCCTGCTTCTCCTGTCCATTTTGCCTTCCTGTAACGCAAACAGCATTAGGAAAGGCATTCATAAGGCTGTCGACAACTTCATGAAGATTACAAAAGAGAATAATCTTCTTCCCGTTCTCCCTAAAATCTTCAACAAAATCTATCACTTCTTTAAGTTTACCTCTGGCGGTGATGTCCTTCAAAATTCCAATGCGAACCATAACCTCGCCTTTCAGCGATTTTTGTATCTTTTCATCGTCCGCTTCCTTGTATCGCCTCAGATAGTCAATAAGGTCTCGCTCTGCATCATTGTATTCTTTCCTGTTAGTTATTTCGCAAGTAACGATCTGGCGGACCTTATCGGGTAATTGGGTCAACACTTTTGACTTCTCTCTTCTAAAAAAGCAATTCTGCCATAATTTGTAATTTAACTCTTTAAGATTACTTGCCTGATTTGGCCCCGAGCAATACCGTGTAATAAAGTTTGTCCATCCACCCATATCAATCATCCTATCCATAATTCCTAATTGGGAAACAAGATCCTTGGGTTTATTCACAACCGGAGTTCCGGTAAGAAGAATGACGTATTCTTTCCCGGAAGCAATTCCTTTACAAAATTTAGTCTGTTGAGTGGCAGTAGACTTAACCTTATGAGATTCATCAATAATAACGGACTTGAAAATCTTTATTGTATTGTTAAACTCAACATCTCGAAGTGTCCATTTTTCCTTTTTATTAATCTTGCGCACAAAAAACTTTTTCAAGCTTTCATAATTCACGATAAATATTTGATTCATGCCTGTCTGCCAAAAGAAAGGCCAACTATCGCGTACCGAATCCGTCAAGACCATTGCTTTCTTATCTGTAAACTTGTGCCACTCTCGTTGCCAATTTATCTTTACAACATTCGGACAAATGACCAAACAAGGGAATGCCTCTGCAATATTTATTGTAGCAATGCTCTCTAGGGTTTTCCCAAGTCCCATATCATCACCATTTATGAATCGTTTTAAAACAAGTCCACGAGCTATGCCCTGAAGCTGGTATGGGTAAGGCTGTATTTTAAGAGAATGATCTCCTTCCAGCATTGGCATTTCTGGAATCTGATAAGCTACATCTTCTTCCGTCATGCTATTTTGAGCATCCCCCCACATAACAGGTTCAAAATGCCTTACAAAATACGTAAGTTTATTCAGCTCTTCCTTCCCTGTTTCGTTAGCCGGGATAATCCATGCTCCGGTTTGTTTATCCCACCAACGAGTCGTGACAGACTCTTTAAGTCTGTCAACAACCTGTCGGCGAAATCTATCAAATGTTACCGCAAAGCATTGCCCTCTATCTGTGTTTTGCAATGTGATCGTCATAACTTACATTTTATGCGTAAACATCTATTGAAGGAACTTCCTCGTTTTTCTTTCTACGACCGCGTTTTTTAGGCTTATCTTCGTCAATAGTTTCAATATCTGATTCTTCTGGAGTGTCAAAATCAAACTGTTCCTGTTTAATACCAAATTTGCCACCAAATAAATAGGCATCTACTTCATAGTCGCACCTGCCTATTTCATTCTTAAGATCATCAGCATAAACATACCCGTCTCCTTGTTCATCGAGGAACTTTGTAAATGGAACTATGATATTAAGAACCTGACCACTCAATAATAATTTCTGAGCAATAATACTTACACCCGCACTTTCATCAGATCCACCCTTACTGTAACCGGTTACTACAATGTTTTTCAATCTATCATTCAAATCTTCATCGCTAGGATCTTTTATGCTTACGTTTGCAGCCTCCTGCATTTCGCATATCTTCACAACATGAGGCTTTAATCTGCTAAGTGCATACAATAAATCAGGATGTACAAACTGTTCTGAAACCTTAGTGACTTCATTAGAATAATTAGCGTCAAGATACTTTTCGATATAGTCAGCCGATAACTTATTGTTCTTGACTTTTACTTTTTGAATTTCATAACTCGGCTGTTCTTTTACTTCTTCCATTTTAATTCAAAATTTAGGATTGTTATATAATTGGGGTGCAAGCCCCATTTCTGCTTTTGCTTTACTTATTAAAGTACGACACCATTCGAGTTGATGGGTAGCCGTTCTATTCGAACGATCACACCAGTCAACCAGATATTGCTCTTTCTTACAAAGGCTTCCAATTATGGCATTGATAGCCTTTGAGGTCGCTCCTGCTCTTGATGCGGTTTCCTTAAGCGTATCCATTACTTCAGACTTCATACTATTATTCAGGTGATACTTTGCATCTGCTAACAGTTTCCCGGTTCGAGCGATATAGACGGCCAAGTCGTTTCCTCTCTGTACAGCTTCTTCAACCTGTTCACTCATTGTTATATTCAAGAAAGCGTCTATTGATTCAAGTTCTTTAGCAATCTGATCAATTGGTGTAATATTCAAATCCATTTTTATTAAGATATACAAGTTATCAATCTATAAGCATCCACCAGCGGAACGCCAGTTCATCATATTTTTCCTTTCCCTTACGATATATAGCGTCATCGCGTTTAATGAAAGCCTTGAAAATCTTCTGATTTTTCTTGCTTATTGCAACAATGAAATCCTGCTTGCTCCCGGCAATATCCATATACCAGGCCCGGCTTCTATCCCAATCGAAAAAATCAACAGCTTCATCAAATTGTTTCTGCGTTTCAGCGAATGTGCTTTTCAAATCACCTCCGAAATGCATTGAAGGGAACCAAAAATCCCACTTACATCTTGTATCTAGCGTGTATCCGAAATCACCATACTTGAATGACTGTTGTTTGTTAACCATGAACTTCTGCTTATCAGAACGTTCAAGCGCAAATCGGATAAGAGGATCCCGTTTGGCTTCCAAGCGTATGGACCTTTTCATCGCTTCTGCAAGTTCAAAATCATCACCTGAATAAAGTACATCATCAACCATACGTTTGTCGTATCTGACACGTTCCGGTTCGGTTATCATTGCATCTATAAGGCTGCCAAATTTGAAAGCCTTTTCTTTATCCCCGTATTGTGTCCGAGGATAAAGAATATTTTTTAATTCTGTAAGATCAGAATTGCTGACCTCAGACCTTTGATAATACGCATCTTGCATTTTCTTCTTTCAGATTTAAACGTTCGACTACAGTATGATCGAATTTAAAATTGTAGGTATTTGCCATTAACCACTTCAGCCATCTTCTCCCTTCCGAAGTATTAATAATGGTTTCTAGATTTTGAGGATTATTTCTGTATTTCCCAAAATTAATCCAACTGGATAAGTAAAGAGTTTCCATATTATTTTGCCGTTACGTCATCGATATACTTGACATATTCTGATTGTATCTGCTCTCCATCCTTGTTTGCTGTCTTTTCACAGAACGTAATCATCTTTTTATGTATCTTGTCTAGTTCCTCCATTGTCAGATATTTCCCTTCATTGTTGAACCACATCTGATATGCCATCATGTATCCTAAAGGATTGGTTATTTGAATCTTTTTCTTAACTTTTGCCTTTATCTGATTAACGGATGCATTTACTGCATTGACATTAAAAGCGGCCTGTACTTCAGCTGCTACTTTTTCCGCTTCCGCCTTTGCTTTAGCTTCCTCTTCCTTGCGTTTACGTTCCTCTTCAAGACGTCGGCGGTCTTCCATTTCTTTTTGTTTTCGCTGCTCTTCCAATCTGGCCGCTTCTTTAGCATTTGTTCTTTTTAATTCTTCCTGCTCTTCAAGTTGTTTTTTTAAGGTTGGAATTCTGTCAATCAAGGAATTTTTCAAGTCCTCCATTTCGAATGAATACCGTTTACTGTATTCTTCAATTTTTTGCGTGACAACGGAGTTCTTTATTTCATGAGCAACTTCACTCGACAGATAAGTACTATTGATTGTGCCGGTTATATTCTTTGCAAAATCAGACCAATTGAAATCAATCCTTGTATTTCTTATCCGCCTACATACTTCATCATAGTTATTCAACGTCGCCCTATTGAAAATATCAGACAAATCATTTAATCTCCTTTCAACATAAGAGGCATACGCATTGTCAAGTAATAAGGAAATACCAGAACGATACGTCCCCTTTTCTTTTTCAATTAGCTGATTGCGCCGTTCTTCCTCTTCTCTACGTTTCTGTTCCTCTATTTTTTTTGCTGCATACTTGTTTCTTTCCTGCTGTAATTGATATGGTATTGTATCAAACACTTTAATATCAATAGCTGACTCTAGCGAAGTAAATCTCTTTGAAATTGCAGTAAGCATCTGGGTCAAAGGTTTACGACGATTATTCATATTTTCAACCGTTATCTTTGTCTTGGCAAGATACTTCTGTACTTCTCCATCCATTTCGTCAGAATTTATCCCACCAGTACTTTCAAGAGTATCAATAAGTGATTGTCCTGCCCTCTGGCACGCACTGATTGACAATTCATTACGTGAAAGTATATCAGGAGCAGTATTCAGTATCCCAACCACCTCGTTTGCCTTAAAAGGCACTACATTATTTGTTGTATCCATAATCATTATGCTATTTTAAAATCCGGCCTCTTCATCTTCTTTTGATATAGTAGGTTGTACAACCTTAGAATCTGCCACTACAGCAGGCTCTCCAAAGCCTTGTATCTGGTTCATAGTTCCAGACTGTTGTAATACTTTAAGTTGCTGATCTTCATCTAGACCATAATCAATATCCTGAGGTTCTTCCTGCGTTTCTAGTACTGTAAACTTTCCTGTTCTGACCTTTGGATATCCATCAAAAGCATGTTTAATCAACTTGCTTTCCAAAAATCCCGGATCTATTCCTCCTTCATTGGATGTATATAAATCATTCGCCTTGCCTTCGCGCTGATGTGTATTAGGGTTGTATCTCTGGTTGTTCTTAAAGCTATATTGTTTTAGGCGCTCTATGTCGCCTTCCATCATCCAGCTCCAGTCTGTAGTTCCATCTGCGCGTACAATACGGATAAAACCTCCAATCACCTTATTAGACTTTCTTGGGCATGCAGCTTTATATGTTACAGTCTTCACGCAATCAATCAATCCGGGACAAAATGTATCGCCTTCATAGCATACGACAGGATTATCTACATATCTTACCTGACCTGCGCGTTGGCGCATAACAAGTTCACCATATCCGGTAATAGACAGATAAGCACGCTGTTCATAGATATCATTCCCGTTCTGATCCTTATACCCGGTCTTTGTGCTTCTTGGAAGAATATAACAATGGGGTCTTCCGGTAGGGTCAAGAGATAAACCATTTACCGCAATATCCAAGAAACATCCAAATAGGCTCAATTGTGAACAATTCTGTAAGGCCGGCTTATCCTGAAGAATCTTTCTGAAATTAAACTTCTCTTTCTCGTATACCTGAGGGCCCTTATCGGTTCCCCAGATTGAATTGTACATTAAGATAAATTTCTGTTCAACACGACCATCTTCCGCAATCATAAGCGGATTCAGTTTATTAAGTTCAGTGACTTTGATTTGAATTTGATTTGACATAACCTTAAATATTTAAAATGTTAATTACCAATATTTTTTTACTACACGAGCTATCGCAAAACAGCCTAATGCAATCAATATCTGCTTGTAATATCCTATTGTGAAGCCGATAAAAGCTAGTACTGCGACCGTTACAAAAAGCATGTAAAATCCCCACCTCGTCGTCTGGACGAGCTTGTTATACTTTGTTTCCATAATTCAATGATTAAGCAAAAGCTGTTTACGATGATCCTGAAATAGCGAGTTGGATAATATGGTAAACTTCCTCGACAACCCTTTATCAAGGTGCTTTGCTGTTAAACTTAAAATCTAGTAATCATATGGTTCGAGCGCATGTTTGTACAGGTCTAACAACCTGTACTCAATTTTGCCCGGACGTTTGTAACGCTGTAACCTGCATTCCCTAACCCAACGTTCAACGTTGTCACGGCCAAAGCGCTTATAAGCTTCTCTCTGTCCGATGAACTCTCTAACCCCACTCTGTATTTTTGTTATCTGCATGGCAAGATATTCAAGTTCAATCTTTCTGAAGGATGGGATTGTTCTGTAGGTGGATTCAGCAGCCATAGTCATTCTTTTTTAAAGAGGTTCTTTTCATTTGCATATCTCATAAACTCCGCCATGGAGTGTATTCCAAGTTTACGGAAAGCGTTTTTCCGATGATTCTTCACAGTATGTGTTGAAAGAAATAGCTTTTCAGCAATTTCATCATCATTATTACCGTAATAGCATAATTCCATGATATGGAGTTGCCTTTCAGATAGAGTCGTGTTAAATTTAGGATTGCATATTACATTGAACCCTTTACATTCTCCACGCAATGGACAACCGACGAATTCAAATCGGAAGTTCCAGTTTTCATCAATATCAACCATGTTATCATACAATCCGAAATTGCATTTGATAAATCGACGTACAGCCAAGAAATCCCGATATATCTTATTGCCGTCGTATTTCGCATACGTTTTCCTTAGTTCTGCATAAGCCTCGGGATAAAACTCCTCAAGAACTTCAAGAAATCGCTGTATGAAATCAATATCAGACTCTTTCAGATTGTGCTCCGGCTGATCATGTTCCCTTATAGTTACTTCTCCCTCCGGAGTTGTATAAAACTCTATTGCGCGCATAGTTTTACCTCCTCTTTTGGAAAAAGTATCTCGGCAGGAACACCAAGCTCCTTTTCAATCATTGACTGCGACAAAGCATCTGGCTGATATTTCCCCGATATCCAATTATAGACAGCCGATTCGGATTTCTTCGTGACGTTCGCGATACGTCTGACGAAGCTTCTCCGATCCATGCCGTCGTAAATTTCACGGAATGTTATATCGACTTTGTTACAATGACTTTGTAGGATTAATTTTTCCATTTTTTCCTCCTTACATTAATATATGTATGCTCTTTTTCTTATCTTTGAACATTGAATTAATTACAATGGCAAATATATACTTTAATATTTTAGTAGTGCAATAGATATACTAAAATATTTTAGTATTTAAGAATATTTAAAACAATGGAAGGTGAATACACTGTTATTACGTATTGTTTGACATTTATAAAAAGCCCAACTTGGATTTACCTGCTTAATTATGCTGTAAATCAACATAAATTGATCAGATAATGGTTCTTTTTGTCTAGAGCCATTCCTATTGATTAGCTAATTTTCCTTTTATAGGTAAGTATAATAAAATATCAAAGTATGCAATCAAACAAAACGGAAATAATCCAAAAAGCAATAGATTTGATTTGTGCTTCAAATGTATCAAACTACAAAATAGCGAAAGATACAGGTATAACAGAAGCCACAATCGGAAACTATAAAAATAGAAATACTAGTCCAACTTTAGCCAATGCAAATATTATAATAGATTACTTCAATAAGAAGAAATCAGAATTATCAAACGAAGCAATCATTGAGAAAGCTATTGACTGCATTAGAAAATCAAATCTATCAGATTATAAAATTGCGGAAGGAACAAAAATGTCCAGGATGGCCATTGGCAATTATAGAAAAGGTAAAAATACTCCTAGTATTGTAAGTGCGAATACGATACTTAATTTTTTCGCTAATATTGATCGAATAGAAGTAGAAAAATCAAACGTAGCAATTAATAACCCAACAGAATACGAAGAAGCTATGGAAAAAGGATTGAAATTATTGCCCGAAGTTGATTTTAAATTTTCCGGAGGGAAGGCTGAGTTACTAGGAAGCACTGATGTTATAAAAAGATATTGGTACTTACCAGACTGTAAAGATTGTGAGGCTATTGCTCAAGTGGCGGGCAACTCTATGGCCCCGGCATATCCATCCGGGTGCTGGATAGCTTTGAAGCGATTTAGCTTTGAAAAAGAATTTCCAAATCAAATACCATTTGGAAATGTTTTCGGAATCGTAGTCGAAGATAAACAAACGGGAGATTATCATGGTCATATAAAAATATTGCGCCGCTATGAAGACCCTGCAATGGCTAAACGTTTCTGGATTGCCAGATCAATAGATAGAGACAACCATGATGATTTCGATATAGACATAGAACAAGTTAGAGGATTATGGATTGTAAAACAGCATGTTGTTGCGGATGTGATATTATAAATCAAAAATAACTTTAAATTTAAAATAGAGATATTTATGGAGATACATCATTATACTTCAATTGATAATTTAGCTCTCATTTTAAAAAGCAAAACAATTCGTTTTACAAGGCTAGATAAAGTTGACGATGGAGATGAAGCAAAACAGTCTAGCAATAATATTAAGTTAAGTCATTATGCTTTTGTCTCATGCTGGAGTGATAATAAAGAAGAGAGTATTCCCTTATGGAAAATGTATGCTGGCAAGGATATGAATGGAGTAAGAATCACACTAGATAGTGACATGTTTTTAAAATATCCTTTTGAAAGTGGAAATTATCATGGTATAAATATAATAGGGGGAGGAAAATCAATTCTTCCAATAGAAAAAGCCTTCACAAAAGATTATTATATCTTTCCTTCATTCTTCAATTCAACTGCCTTTTTTAAAAAAATCGAGTATGTTGAAGAACCATCTGAAAATATGGAAGATGTTGCAAGATTAACTCATTTGGAAAATAATGAAGGAAAAATGAATTTAGATACAAAAAAAATAGGTATTTATAAGCGTAAATGTTGGTCTTTCCAATGTGAATGCCGTTTTATATTAATAATTATTCCAAATCCCAGCCATACTATTTCTTCAGAATCATTTGAAAATATTATGACAGACATTTACAATGGCATTCCTCCAACATTAACATATTATGATATGAAGCTTGATCCTTCAGTTTTATCCAATATGAAGATTACTCTTTCACCTACATGTACAGATGCAGAGAGAATAATTATAGAATCCCTTGTAAAAGAATTTGTTCCTAATGCTTCTATTAATTCTAGTGCATTAAGTGGGTTAATAAAATTTTAATGTTATCAATGTTAAAAAACAGATAAGCATAAAATCATTTAATTAAATAAATAATGAAAGATAATTACAACATGGAAGTAAAACCAAGATGTGCCACATGTGGTGATGATTCCTCTTTCGAAATGAACGAGGACAAGTCTTTTGTAAAGTGTAAAAAATGTGGACGTGAATATCCAGGAGGATACGATGAGCTTGTTTCCCTAAATCAAAAAGCGATAGAAGGTATGAAAACTTTAATGACTTCACAAATTAATGAGGATTTTGTAAAATCGATTAAAGATATTTTCAAAGGGAACAAAAATATCAGAATTTCTTAAATATATTGATCAATGGTTTAAACAACTTTGATAATATACAGCCGAGAGATCTGGGATATTCTTCAGCAGTATTAGAACAAACGCGTAGCATAAACAACTCTTCTCTGATATGTTCCAATTGTTCGGCATATGATACAGGAATATTGATTTGGGCGCCATGTAATGAGGCCTCCATAAAATCAACAGGAGTTAAGGGATACGAAAAATCAGAGTCTAGTTTGTATTCCATGTGATACAAGCATTCTCCATTTTCGTCAGTTATGGTAAAAGTAATTTTCCCATTTTTCGTATCTATCTCTTTTTCTATAATATAAACGACTTTCATATTTGTTTTATCTAAAATATAAATGTTATGGGAAATTCTTTATTACAATGGCTAAACTGGCTAATAACATTAGCCACACTTGCATGGAGTATAACAATTTATTTAAAACATATCAGGAGACTTAATTCACAGCAAAAGTCACTGAATGAACAGAATACACGACTAAACGAGCAGCAGACACTTCTAAATGAACAATTGAAGAAAATCAATGACCATGAAATAAAAAAAGCAGAAGAAGAGGAATTGAAAAAGAAACAAGCAATGATTGAAGCTAATGTTTTTGAGTGTATAAATTCTAATGGTAATAAAGCATGGAAAATGAAGTTATATAACAAAGGAGAAGCAACTGCGTCAAACATAAGATTTGAGTCCAAATCATTAGAAGAAGACGATCTCATTAACATATTAAAAAATAATGACACATATCCCATACCTAGCTTAAATGCAAAAAGTTCTATTGCTTTTCCTGTCCTTCTATTTATAGGACACAAAAAGATTCACAAATTTACTTTCGAATGGGATGACGAATCTGGGGAAAATAAATCTTCAGAACAAGATGTTTTATTTTAAATCAAAAATTATGGAAGACAAAGACAAAATAATAGCATCGTTACGTAAACAACTGAAGGACTCCGAGAGTAAATGTAACGCTCTCGAACAAGAATTGGAATTGATCAAATCTCATCCTGAAATATTGGAAAAAGAAGAATTCAACATTCCCGATTTCGGGACTAACGAATGGGCTAACTGGATGATCGAAATCAATAAAAAGAGATGATTTTAGGGGGAGTTTTTACAGTCAATTTACAGTAACCATTGCAAAGTGCTGATTAATACAAATGAATTGCTTATTTCGTAATGCGTAGGTCGCCGGTTCAAGTCCGGCTTTCGGCTCTTTATGACAGAAGCAACTCTTCTTTTGAGGAGTTGCTTTTATTGTGTAACACGTATGTACTGTTGAGCTTATAGTGATTTCTTA